>Ga0265297_10005325_pt1 | contig 19749 bp, 24 predicted proteins | sample Munlanlwell13791_FD_192502 | JGI IMG/M metagenome (GOLD analysis project Ga0265297, IMG submission 192502) | Leachate microbial communities from a municipal landfill in Southern Ontario, Canada - Leachate well 137-91 | ecosystem: Engineered > Solid waste > Landfill > Unclassified | place...
GGGAGACGGAAGCGCGCCCCATTGACCTCGGTTTTGCGGCCCTCACGATCAACCACGCAGACCCAGACCGTGGAAAACAAGTCGTCGCCATCAGGACAAACGCCACCTTCCATACCAATCGCAACCTCAACCATGGGATCAAGTTGCAACACATTTTGAGCGCGGTTGAAGGCACCGGTTCTCGTTTCTAATTCGGTACGCGGTTGAGCTGGAACCTGACTCTCGACTTCGTAACCGGTGATTTCGAGAACAACATTGAGCTGTTGCCGCTGCGTAACCTGGGCGCTGGCTCGCTGCACCGCCGCAACTTTGACAGGATTCTGGCTGCCGACTCCGATCTTCATACCTGAGTAGAATCAGTCATTTTGGAATCAGTCACCTTCTGCAAAGCGTGCACAAACAGGTAGGCACATTTAATTCGCGAGTGAGAGATTTGCTTTAAACCAAGTTTCTGGGAAATATCTTCAATCGTCAGACCTTGCACTTCCGCTAATGTTTTGCCAATTGCCCACTCAGAAATGACGCTGGCCGACGCCATGCTGATGGCACAGCCAGAACCTTCCCAGGCTACATCGACAATTTTGCCGTCATCATCCAGTTTTACATCGACCGAAATGCCATCGCCGCAGCTCAAGTTTGCTAAATCGCTCGACTGTTTAGCGCCACTCAACTTGCCGTAATGACGGGGGTGCTGATAGTGATCCAGAATATGTTCTTGGTAAAGATCGTCCATACGTAGTTCCTTATTATCCTTCGCTATTATCCTCGCCTAAAAACGGTATTGATATCTTTGAGTGCTTCAATCATGACATCGACTTCAGATTGAGTGTTATAAATGGCAAAACTGGCGCGAGTCGTGGCCATCCAGCCCTGACTGACGTGGAGTGGCATGGTGCAGTGTTGTCCGGAACGAACAGCCACTCCCTTGCGATCGAGAATCTGAGCCACATCGTGCGCATGCACTTTGTCATAAAGAAAAGCGACGGAACCCAGGCGAACAATGTTGCCCTGACTGTCACGCACGTCTTGTGGACCGACCACGGTAATCTCTGGAAAGGTATGTAATTGATTAAGCGCGTACTGTGTGAGCTCTTCTTCGTGTTTCTGAATGTTTTCCCAACCCACTTCCTTGATAAATTGACAGGCCTTGGCCAAACCATACAGACTTGCCACATCTGGAGTGCCGGCGGTAAAACGATCAGCTGTATCAGAGGCAAACGTCGTTTCATCCACCATAACGGTGTTGATCATGCCACCACCAAACAACACCGGCTCAAACTCTTGCAGACGTTTTTGGGTGACGAATAAACCACCCACACCCATTGGGGCATACATCTTGTGACCGCTAAAAGCCATCGCATCAACCCCTGAGTCATGAAAATGAATCGGCAGATGAGCGGCACTTTGAGCGACATCCACACTGAGCAAAACCTGCTCACGAATATCCAGATCTTTTAAGAGCTGCACCACGTCAGCAATCGGAGTGACGGTTCCCAAAGTATTGGAAATATGATGCAAGGAAACAACCCGGAGATGCTCTTTATGCTGCTTGAAAAGTTGTTCGGTTTTAGCCAGGTTGATCACGCCATTTTCGGCTAGGGGCAGTGTCAAAAACTGAGCTCCTTTTTTGAGGCATAACTGCTGCCAGGGAACAAAGTTGCTGTGGTGTTCACTGAGAGCCACTAAAACAACATCGTCCTCATTGATATTGCCCTCTCCCCAACCGCGAACCAAAATGTTGAGCGCCTCGGTCGTATTACGAGTGACAATAAGCTCTTGCTGATCAGCTTGAAAAAAAGAGGCCACTTCTTGGCGAGATTGTTCCCAAATGCTCGTACTTTCTTCCGCCAAAACATGCACTCCGCGGTGAATGTTGGCATTGAAATTCGTGTAGTACTCGACAATGCCATCGATGACCCGCTGTGGCTTCTGGGTGGTGGCGGCATTATCAAAATACACCAGAGGAAGATGGTGCACTTTTTTGTTGAGAATCGGGAATTGGTCGCGAATGTTTTGGCTCGTCATTTGTTGCCATTATAACCGGAAGCTGACGGCTTCCAAGCAGTGCCCACTGAGCCCTTTTGAAAGACAAGTCGGGCAACAATGGCCAACAATGAGCTACAATGCAGACTATGCGCATAGCGATGTACACCGACAGTTTTTATCCCTTTATTGGAGGTGTCAGCACGGCTATCTTCAATCTGTCGCAAATTTTGGCACAGCAGGGACACGAAATTTTCATTCAATCCCCCCGATACCCAACCGAGGCTAACCTCAAGGGCTTACCCAGTAACGTCCAGGTTCACTACGTCAATTCCATGAAAGTCTATATGTATCCGGACTTTCGCATTGGAACGGGTCTCCCTCTTTCTCTTAAAGCTATTCGCGAATTTGATCCAGACGTTATTCACATTCACACTCCACTCAGTATTGGTATTGAAGGCACACTCATTGCTAAAGCTCTCCGTGTGCCCACCGTCCATACCTTTCACACCTACTTTATGGATGAAGATGCGCTCCGTTTAGTTGGCTTCAATAACAAACACATCCTGCCGCTCATTAAACAGGGTGGCTGGCGTTTTAATGCCGCGTTTTGTAATCGTTTTAACAGCATCATTGCTCCTTCTGAAGCCGTGGCGAAGGATCTCTTGTCTCATGGAGTAAACAAGCCCGTCTACGTGGCGCCCAATATGCTCGACGTCTCTATCTACTGCCCCAAAAAAGGTCGCAAAAAAAAGCTCACCAAGCTTTTGTTCGTCGGTCGATTAAGCATTGAAAAACGCGTCGATCTCACTATCAGAACCTTGGCCACGCTGCTCGAGCAAGATCCTGATTATGAGCTTATTCTCATCGGTGATGGTCCAGATAGGAATGCCCTTTTTGACCTCAGTGTCAAGCTAGGGGTTGCCTCGCACATAACCTGGTATGGAGCGATTGAACACCAAAAATTGATTCATAATCACATCTTCCATGAGGGTGATGTTTTTATTGTCAGTAGTAAGTTTGAAACGCAAGGTCTCTCCACCCTAGAGGCCATGGCCCACGGATTGCCCGTAATTGCCGTCAGTTCTGAGACCAACAAAGAAGTCATCGGGAAAGGTGGTATCTCAGTCAAGGATACCGGTGATGCGGATAAAACCGTCCAACTTCTCGCCAAAGCTGTCTTAAAAATGAATTCACAGTCCGATGTTCCTTATCCTCAGCTTGCCTACCAGGAAGCCCTCAAATACAGTCCTGACGCTCTTTTAGACACCTACCAAACTATTTATCAAAAAACGAAAGATTCTGAGTAATAACGCCTGCTAAAGGAAAACATATGGCCAGATTTCTGATCCTTGCCCTTGGTAATCCCGGAGAAGAATACCAGTCAACCAGACACAATGCTGGTTGGTTCGCCCTCGACACTCTCTTAGAAAAGTGGAATGATCCCTCAATCCCTTTAGTCTGGAAACAAGAACGCAAGATTCAAAGTCTTGTGACCAAAATCCAGTATGCCGGTCACGAAATTATTGCCATCAAACCGCAAACCTTTATGAACCGTTCAGGAGAAGCCGCCAAAGCAGCGCTGCAGTGGTACAACAACTGGAATCCCGAACAACCAGATGATTCGATTCCCAACTTGATCGTTCTGCACGACGACCTCGACATTGAACTGGGCAAATACAAACTCAAGTTTGGTTCTGGTCCACAAGTTCACAACGGCGTGAACAACATTCGTTCGCAGATTCACACCGACCAATTTTGGTATGCCCGACTGGGTATCGACGGTCGAATGGGTGACCGCAGTATGCCTGGCGAGGCGTATGTTCTGCAGAAACTGGCGAGCCAAGAAAAAGCTACCCTTAAACAAGTCATTACCTTATTGGCAGATGAACTTTTTTACTTGGTTTTTCCGTAAAGAGAAATTGAGCAATCCATAGAACATCGGCCGTCGCGTTAGGGTAAATATGCCACTTTTTTCCCACTCCAGCCTGCGCGATTCTCCTCAAAGAACCACTGTTTTCTTTTCTCGTTTCGTCGAATCGAGCTGTCCTCTGGATTGCTCAATTCCTCATATGTTTATCTAGAGACATTGTTTTTCCTGATATAAATCGCTAAAGTGAGGGAATGCCTTTGCGGACACTCTTTCATAATTGGACACGCTTCTCCGTCATTCCTGCGCAATTGCGCTGGCTGTATATCGCCATGCTCTTGCTCCGACTGGGAGATTCGCTGCTTTCGGTGGTTGGTCCGGTTTTTCTCTTCCAACTTGCTCCCCAGATACCAATGGTCAACCAAATCTTTCCTGACCCCATTCGAACGGGTTTCTTTTTTGTCATCTCCTATCTACTAGCCGAAAGAATTGGGGTCTTACTCCTTGCACCCCTGGTAGCTCGACTGCCGATTTCCAAAAACATCCGTCTCTCCCTCACTCTTGGCCAGAGTGTTTCCTTTTTAGTAGTTATTTCCTACACTTTTCTGGAAGGGAACTTGTGGCTGCTGGCTCTTTTACCAGTTTTGAGAGCCCTCAACCTGCTCTTATTTTGGACCAGCTACTATGTTCTCTTAGCCTCTGAACTCGACCTGGAAAAAGTTGGTCGGGAAATGGGAGCTCTTGAAGTGCTCAGTAAAATTGCCACGCTTGTTGGTCCTCTAGTTGGTGTTCTGCTTGTCTCGTTTATCTCTTTCAAGGGCGTTTTCTGGCTGGGCTCGTTTTTCTTTTTCCTCTCCATTTTGTCACTGCTTTTCTTACCGACACTCCGCATCCGAACAACCTGGAAATGGTCTGATTTTGGGGCCGCCATAAAAACTTCAGATGGCCGAAAGCAACTCATTGGTCTCGGGGGCACTATCTGGGAAGAGATCGCCATGGTTATTTTTTGGCCACTTTTTCTGTACATCTTTTTCCAGGAAAACATGGTCTCGGCTGGTTACCTTCTCACTGGCGCTACATTTGTTTCTTTTGTTTTTATTTATCTTTCAGGCTGGATTTTTGACCATAGACGAAGAAAGTCTCACTGGGAACTCGGCAGCGGCGGCATCATTGCCTTTCTTTGGCTTTTACGGGGACTGGCTTTTCAGTTTCCACTTTTCACAGTTGTGACGGAAATTATCGATAAAATGGCGAGCGGCGTGTACTTCACCCTTTTTACCTCACTCGTTGTGTTGCGAATGAGAGCCAACAACGCCATTATTTATGCCTACAATCGTCAAATTGCCTTTTCTATTGCTCAAATTATTGGCAGTCTGTCTCTCTACCTGGTACTGTTCCTGAATCTTCACTTTGTTTGGATGTTCGTCAGTTTCTTTGTTGGTGGCATGCTCGGCCTCTTGTTTGTCAAAAATCGCCAATTGCGGTATCGTCTTGATACATGAGCCAGTCATCCATCAAGAGTCTGCTCCAAAAATACCAGGTCAGTGACACTGGCAAGTACGTTTCCCAGGAATTTCAAGATTATGCCTATCGCTTAGCCATGGATTTGAGTACGCAGGAAGATCGACAAACTATCGGCATGTGCATGCGCCTGGTCAAAACAAAACCGAGAGCGCTTTTAGAGAGAGCCCAAAACTTCGTCAAAGATGCTAACGCCAAAAAAAAAGTGGCCTTATTTCTCTGGAAACTTAAGGAATTGGAAAAAGAAAGAAAAGATAAAGATCAAGCTGAGACCAATAAAACGGTCCAACCCAATCTTTTTGAGCCAACCAAAAAAACCACTTGAGAGGTACGGTGTTTGTTAGGGTTGTAGTCACCGCAAAAAAACTTTACCATAAGCACATGCGCTCAGTTTCGCGTCTCTTTTGGCTTTTATTGGTTGTCCTCTTAATGGGTGTTTCCGCTGGTCGTGTCTTGGCTGCTTCCTACACCGTTACTATTTCGGACACCAAATTTGTTCCCGCCACACTCAAGGTTAAACCGGGTGACACCATCACCTTTATTAATACCACCAATGCTACTCAGAGTGCTAAAACTACCTCAAGTTCTGGTTTCAATACCGGGAACATCGGTCCCAATGCCAGTAAGTCGGTCACGGTCAGTACAGCTGGTGTCTTTTCCTATACCTCAGCTTTCAATACGACTTTAGCCGGAACGGTTACGGTTGAAGGGGCGGCAACCACCACCTCCACCGCAAGCGCAACGACCACAACAACCGCAACTACGAAAGGTGCCCAACCACTCCCTGTTTCAGGTACGGCAGAGGTTCTCATGGTCCTTATCGCTGGTGGACTTGGTCTGATCGCTTTTGGAACCTTCACTGAAAAATATGGCACGGTTTCGATCAGTCGAGCTAAGCCCATTGTCGAGATTCCCCCAGTTTCACCGTATAATGATTCTGATGAATAAAATTCAATCTTTCTTGAAATCGTATTGGCAGATCTTTCCTTGGCTTGGCTATGGATTTTTATTGACGGTCGTTATTGGCGGACTACACAGTCTGAATCTTTCTCAACCGCTTATCTGGCTTCTTGATACACTCCTCTTTGTTGCTGGATACTGGTTAAGTACACTCCTTTTTAGTTTTGAAACAAAAATTAATGCCCTGGTGGATACAGTTGGAGCCTGGCTGGCACATGAAGAACCCCTTCAACCCGAACAACCGCTGCCAATCCAGACCCAATCATGGTTACGCTCCAATACCATCTTGTTAATGTTGCCCTTGTTGACGATCTACCTTTTGACTTCTTCTCAATCAGCGCTGGGATTCGGATTCCTCTTTGGAATTTCACTTATCTACGGAATTGACATCTGGAAGTTTACGCGAAACCTGTTCCCCAGTTTTCTCCAGATCTACTTTTTCCAAAAACCTTCAACCAGCTATCTCCAAGCACTTATCTTTGGATACGCGGCGTACTTTAGTATTTTTAGCTTAGCCCTCATTCTTTTATGACCTTCTCCTGGTACGGATTGCTACTGGGTCTCTCTTTTATATTGTTCTGGTATCTGTTTGAAAAGGCTTTATCATCCCAACGAATAAACATCAGCAAAAAAATAAACGGTGCCATTCTGCTTACGGCTTTGGGGGCGATGGTTGGTGCCCGGGCGTATCACCTCATCACTGATTGGTCTCTCTACCAGGAACAACCCTGGTGGACTCTTTTGGCCATTTGGCAGGGTGGCTTGGGTATTTTTGGAGCCATACTTGGTGCTCTGGGAGGCCTCTTCATTTGGAAACAACTGAATCACATTTCGCTGAGTTGGTCTGAAATTGGCGATGCCGCTGCCTTAGCCTTGCCAGCCGCCCAAGCTATTGGCCGGTGGGGAAACTTTGTGAATCAGGAACTTTTTGGCAAACCAAGTACTCTGCCCTGGGCAATTCCCATTTCTCCTGAAAATCGACCAGAGCTCTGGAAAGACTTTGCAACCTTTCACCCCTTATTTTTGTACGAAAGTCTTTTTTCATTTTTCCTGTGGTTGTTTTTGTGGTTCATGTTTACAAAACACTCAAGCACCTTTCCTCTAGGATCGCGCTTTTATACGAGCTATTACCTGATTGGCTATGGATCGGTCCGTTTCAGTTTAGAGCTCCTGCGTTATCCCACCGATCTGACTTTCGGCCTGACGACTGGTCAATGGAGCTCACTGGTCCTCGTGGCGATTGGTCTGCTGGTTTTTCCCCGTGTCTTTCCCCTACAATGGAAACAGAATGCGCGTTAGAACTCGTTTCATTATTATCTGGTTATTCGTTCTGGGTTTTCTGCCAGGACAGGCACTCGCCCAGACAACTTTTCCGATTGATCTGAGTATCTCGCCCAGTGTAGTGGAGTTTGCTGTTCAACCTGGAAAAACCGTTACTCAAGCCTTTGAACTGCAAAATAACGGAACGGTTCCCCTGCAAGTCACGCCCCAACTTCGCGATTTTCAAGCTGACGGTCCCGATGGATTGGCCAAAATTCTCCCCAGCCTGAGCTTTCCCTATGGCGAGCTCGTTAACTCAGAAATCAAGTTGGATCAACCATTTACTCTGCGGCCAGGATCAAGCCAACAACTCGTCGTCAGTCTAGCCATTCCAGAAACAGCCAAACAGCAGGACTGGTACATCAGCTTGGTGGCCAAAACGCGGCCTGATCTCACCGATACAGTTATGAGTGGTTCAAATACCACCGCTCAGGGCACTATCGTTTCTCATATTCTTCTGCGAATAACGAACGATAATAAAGAACCACTCTCCTGGAAGATTGATCTCCAGCTACCGCACTTTATTGATTCACTGCAAAAACTTACTTTTCAACCCGACATTACGAACCTCAGCCGAACTTATGCCACTCCAGAATTGCATGTGGCAATTCTCGATTGGCGCAAACAGATTGTTTCGCAACAAGAAGGCTTGCCGGAAAGAATTCTTGCTCAATCCACGAGAAGTATTCCCGCCAAACAGGCTCGCAAGGATGATCCTCGTTCCTTTGAAGGCATACCGTTCACGTTAAATCAGAGTTTCGCCATTGGTCCGTACACCGTGCGAGCAAGTATTGCCAACACCACCGGAGAGCCAACAATAGTGGAACAACAGGTCATCGCCTTTCCCTTTTCAATCTTGACTGCCATTGTTGTGGTGGCGAGTATTATCGGCGCACTGCGAATCTACAAGGGTCGACCCGACATCCTGGAATAGAAATCTGACTTTGTTTTACTCCTCACACAAACTCTGCAACACACTTGAAATCGGAATATTTATGTTCTGAGGACAGCTCGATTCGACGAGACAAGGGATGAGAAAAATGATGTTCGAGGAGAATCGCGCAGGCCGGATCGGGAACAATGGAATTATGTATCCACCCAAAGCGACGACTGATGGCCTCTAAACATAAATACTCCGATTCCAGAATTGCTATACTAGCGGTAATTATAGAGATACGATCCATCAACCAGCGATTATCGACGTGGATATCACAACAGTGGTTTTCTATGTTTATCCTGTTCATCAGTTTGGTGATCACTTTTTCTTTCACGCTCACGACTCTCTATCTGGCTAAGATTAAAGAAGAGGCTCGGTTTGAGAGTTCCGTCAGCCGTACCCAGAGGACCATCGAGACCCGACTCGATACCTATGTGACCATCCTCAAGGCAGAAGCGGGTCTTTTTGTCGCCAGTGACGAAGTCACTGCTCGAGAATTTTATCTCTACACCAAACAGCTCGAACTGGAAAAACCAGATACGGGTATCCACGCGGTCGGCTATATTTCTGCTGTAACTCCTGAAAATCAAATCCAAGTCCAGGACAAGATCCGCCAAGTTCATCCAGATTTTTCTTTTTCTGACCGACCAAACAATACACCCTTCACCGCCGTCACGTATCTTGAGCCCAACTCACTCACGCACCAACAAACCATTGGGACTGATATGTCTCAGGAACCGATCTATAAGGAAGCCATGAATCAGGCTACAAAGACTGGCTCGCCTGTTCTTTCTGGAAAAATTCGTTTTCCGCTCTCTGAAAACATGCACCAAACTGGTTTCCTTCTTTTTATTCCCATTCCATCTTCTCAAGATCTCTCGGCAGCTGATACCAAGCCGCAAGACAGTGAACCCCTGGGTTATCTTTTTGGCGTACTCGTCGCCGAAAATCTTTTTGGAGAAATTCTCCAAGATTTTCCGCACTCCGATATTGATTTTTGGATTTATGACGGGGTTGTTCCTTCACCAGAAAACTCGCTCTATACATCTAATAATTCTGATATATCAGGTTATTCAAAAACTCTTCCCCATTATTCAGCAACTTCCACCATTACCACTGCTGGTCGACACCTCACTGTTTTATACATAACGAATCACAATTTCAATTACTCGTTGGAACGGAGCACCTACCCGTATTACTTAGTGGTGGGATTAGTCATTAGCTTCCTTGTTTTTGCGCTGAGTCGTTTGCATTCAAAATCGGTAATCTCTAGTGCCAAAGCCCACGCTGAACTCCTTTCATCTCAAGAAGCGCTCCGACGCAGCAGCATTCAATACAAAACACTCGCCGAGAATGCCAGTGATTTGGTCACGGTGGTCGACGCTTTGGGAACTATTCTATATGCCTCGCCTTCTCACGAAGATCTTTTTGGCATCACACCAGATGAGCTTGTCGGGACAAGTATTTTGCCCTACATTCATCCTGATGATTTTGAAAAACTTCAGGAAAAACTCACCTCGATGGCTGAAGGAGGACATGAACAGGCCATCTTCCGAGTTCAACGCCAAGGTGACGGAGCCTACACCAGTTTGGAAGGAGTGGGAACAGGGCTCATTGATGAACATGGGAACGTGAATGGGATTCTTATTATTTCTCGGGATATTACGGAACGTGAAGCAATCGATCGCCGCAAAGATGAGTTTATTAGTATCGCCAGTCACGAACTTAAGACTCCAGTCACAAGTCTGAAAGTATATACCCAGTACCTGCAACAGTATTTTGCCAACAAGGAAGATCGGGTATCAGTGGAACTCCTCAATAAGATGGATCGACAGCTTCTGAAACTCACCCGACTCATTCGTGATCTTTTGGATGTATCCCGTATTGAATCTGGAAAACTAGACCTTAACCTCACCTCCTTCGATGTTAAAACAGTAATTAGTGAAGTCCTGGAGACACTCGCTCTCATGCAACCAAAGCATCAGGTCCATCTAGAGAAAATCACCAAAACAAAAATCACGGCTGATCGTGATCGAATCGCCCAAGTCATCACCAATCTCGTGGCCAATGCCATGAAATACTCTTCAGAACAACAACCGATTATCATATCCCAGAAGAAAACGAAAAATACCATCACCCTGTGTGTACAAGATTTCGGCACGGGCATCCCTCGCTCCAAACAAAAGCAGATTTTTGAGCGTTTCTTCCGAGTTGACGGTCCAAAGCAAGAAACTTTTGCTGGCTTTGGCTTGGGTCTTTATATTGCCCGAGAAATTATAGAAAAGCACCACGGGAAAATTTGGGTGAAAAGCCAAGTTGGAAAAGGTTCCACTTTCTGCATTACCATTCCCTTACAAACTAAGAATACGCTCACCTCAACATGAACAAACGGCGAATCTTCATCGCGGATGATGATGATGCCATTTTAGACGCACTTCATCTCATTTTGAGTGACCGTGGCTACCGGGTCACTTGTAGTACTGATGGTCGGGAAATTTTCAAACAGCTCGCTCATCCACCGGATATTTTTCTGCTCGATATCTGGATGTCAGGCGTTGATGGCACAGACATCTGCTTGGCACTTAAGTCCGACACGGAAACAAAAAATATCCCAGTCATTCTCGTTTCTGCTCACCAAGATATTGCCCAGATTGCGGAAGAAGCCGGTGCCGACGGCTACCTGGTTAAACCCTTCGAAATTCGCAAGCTTTTGGAACTTTTAGAACAGTTTAATCAACCGATACTATCTGTTGGTAGTAAAAAATGACTCAATCATAGTTAGTTTTCTACCGGAAAGCCGTAACGCTTGTAAATTTCTTGCAGTCGTTGGTCAATCACGGTGGGAATGTCTAAATCAAGCGTCATCCCGGCTAAAATAACGGTGTTAAAAACATCGGCCCATTCCTTGGCCACATCCTCCGTGTGATGTTGTTGTTGTTTATCTGCCCGATGAAGTTGGAATTCACCGTGAACCGCACTGTGGAGTTCGCCCAACTCTTCCGTTATTTTTCCTAATCGTGCTAAGACTTTATATTCATTGCGCAGCTGAGGAAAACGCTCATCAAAGTACGTATCAATTTTTTGGTAGCGTTGGAGAAGGGAGAGAAAATCCATGTTCTTATTCTACGCCCTGCCAGAATAGACTTTTGGTGACATTGAACATTACACCGCTACTGGTGGCAGTGTTTTTACCAGCTGGCCATTTTCCCAAATGAGCTCCATAAACTCGCCGCGCTCCAACCAGCCGGGGATCACCGACTGATGAGCATCTTCCGTAACCAGAGGTAACTGATGAATATGGGCATAAAGAACTTGCAACGGATCACCATGACTGCAGATAATGATGTTTTCCGTCACCTGGGACGCAATTTCTTCCCAAAAGGCAACCATTCGCGCCTGCATTTCAGGAATACCCTCACCTCCAAGCTCATCTTTATGGCTGAAAAAATGATAACCATCGCCATGCCAATTGGTTTCCCAAAAACCCTGATAGGCGGAAAGCGTTTCGAGAAGTCTTGGATCATAGACAACCGGAATTCCATTCTCAACCAAAGGCTGAATCGTCTGTTTGCACCGCTCGACGGCGCTGGAGAAAATAGTGGCGATCTTCTTGTCAGCAAAATAGGCGGCTAGACGCTGCGCCTGTTGCAAACCCTCGGACGAGAGCGGCACCGGCAATCGGCCAGGAAGTATATGACGAGGGTTGTCGTACTCACAGTAACGAAGGAGATAAATGGAAGCCATAACCTTGATTATAACTGGCCAAGATGGTTATTTAGGCAAAATAGCTCAAAACTTCATCATGCAGGTGTCCGTTAGTGGCCAAAACCGAAGTCGTATTTTTAGTGATCGGCCGACCTTGAAGATCGGTCATCTGGCCACCAGCTTCCTCGACAATTAAAGACGCCGCTGCAATATCCCAAATCTTCACCGATCCTTCGGCGACGATATCGATTTTCCCTTGGGCCAGCAAATGGTAACTCCAGGCATCGCCAAAGCCACGATGAGCGCGAGTATCGTTTTCCAAACGGAGCAAGCCGTCTAGAACATCTAACCGAGAAAAACAAAAAAGACTGCCGTAACTCAGATACGACTCATTGAGAGCTTGAACCTTGGAAACGTGAACCGGCTCACCGTTGAAAAAACTTCCCTGGCCTTTCTGCGCATACATCAGCTCTCCCATGGCCGGAGCATTGGAAACACCCAAGATAATCTCACCATCCTGCATAAGCGCTAGTTGCGTGGCAAATAAGGGGACTTGGCGAACGTAGTTTTTGGTGCCATCGATCGGGTCAATGATCCATAAAAATTCCGATTCTGTATCAGCCCCACCACCCTCTTCTCCAAGAATACTGTGATTTGGAAAAGACTCCTGTATCACGCGGCGAATAACCTGCTCGGCCTCCTGATCGGCCAACGTAACGGGCGATTGATCTGGTTTGAGGGTCAGGCGAATGTCGTTGGAATAGTACTGATTGATGATTTTTTCGGCTTCCTTGACTGCCTGTAAAGCAACTTGGAGATACGGAGAATGCGACATGGATCCATTATAGAACGAAGTTCTTCAACTCACGCAAATCATAGCTCGCCTGATGGGTTAGGCTTCCTCAATATTGCCCATTTTGATGAGTGGCTGCAAAGCACCAGCACCCACCAAAATATTTTTCTCCTGACCTGCGATGTTTACCCGTAGACCAAACTCGTCAGGCACAATTTCAATAACTTGCCCTTTCTCCAGAAAGAGACTGCCCCACTGAAAGTATTTTTGAACTCGATAGCGCTGCACCAGTTCATTATAGACTGGACTTTAACCAATACTTGGCAAGCTATTTGGCCAGTGTGCCATCGGCTTGTTTGTGATAACCGCCTTCGGCAATCGCCTGATCGAGTGAAAATTTTCTAACGATTCCCATAAAAGTTGCTGCAGTTTCGGAGTTTGGATCACCTTCAAGAACAGTCATTCCCTGCTCAAAAGTAGTGTGTTCTGGAGAGTACTGATACTGAAAATACATATGTTTAACGCTGATTACTACCGATTTGCCAGAATCAATGGTTTTTCGAAACACACGATGCAGAAAAGTAAATCCGCGCTCCCCCTCCCGATAGTTAGCCGAAAGAGCGTCAGGGTATTTAGCGGAAAGATCTTCGTGAGGCATAGGAGAAGTATAACCAGAAATAGGGAAAATTGAAAAAATCCTATTTTTTTTCAGCAATAGCTTGATTGACCGAAACCAATACCTGAGTTAAGACTTCTTTGTACGTTAAGAGTCGACCATCAAGTGGTGAGGTTTGTTGAGTCAAAGACTGGCCATCTTTGGCAATTTTTTGTTCAACGGCTTGCTTGATCGCCTGCAGTTCTTTTTTGGTGTAACTCTCGAAATCAATCCAACCGCCGCCAGATTCGCCTTGCTCACAGATATAGGCAATAACATCTTCTGGCTGAGTGGGTGTGGGACCTTCGGTCATAGGTGGATTGTATCGTATTCAATCGACTGAGCATGCAGCGTGTAGTTTTGTAACAAGACGGCATACATTAAGTAGCGTTCCGTTTTTCCCAAAGAGAGATCTTTCGCATCAGCCAGATCAACGGCGGTCGCAATATCAGTGATGTATTTTTTCACTTGGTGTTTCCGTAGCGGATTGGCCCAGCGTTTTGCTTCCTGCAAAAACCGCTCAGAGGCCACTAACGAGCCACGTTGTTGTAAACTAACCACTCGGAAAAGATCGTTGGAAAGTGCTCCCGTTAAATCAGTGGTGGATTCAGGGACATTGCTCATAGATTTTGGAAAAAGTATTCCGTGAATAATTTGTATTTTGCTTTTATGTCTTCACTTTGAATTTCGTTTTTGGGATTATTATCTTGCGGACGGATATTTATCAGAGAGTTAAAATCAATTTCTTTCGTTTCTAAATCGATGCCTCCACCCCAAATGGTGCTCTGTTGAGAACCCTGTTGAAGCAAAATTTCTTCACCTTCAAAATGACGATCCATTCCCGCACTACAAACTTTTTTTTGGACATCAATCACGGTTTTGATATACACCTCAAACTGCTCCTTGAGCTGTTCAATTTCTTCAAGGGTAAACGGCTCCGACTTGGTGATAATCATGGAGTCATTATAACAATGAATCCACGCCAAACTCATGTAGTGCGAAATAGCTCAGAGATTCATGAAAAAAAAGATTTCTAAGATCACTTTAGAGATTTCTCAAAAAATCAGCGTACGTCTCCGTAATTGCCTCCAAACTTTCTTTACTCACCCATTCATCGGCACCGTGATAGTTTCCGCCAACCGGACCAACGCACAGCACCGGACAAGAAAATCGATGTGCAAACACATTTTCGTCTGCCACCGAACTGCCGTAATGCGCAGGAATGTCTCTATGACGATCGCTCACTAATTGCACTATTTGCTGCGCAATCGCGCTTTCCTGACTCGTCACAAATGGCTCTAGATAGGCCGTCTCTCGAGGCATAAGGTCGATCTCAAACCGCTCGGCCAACTCAGTACATAACGTACCATCACGGTACAGTCCGTTGATAAACTGACGAAGCTCATTGAGGACACTGGCTGAAGTTTCAGGTGGAACTAAATGTCGATCGAGCATCAACTCCACACTGTCTGGGATGGAAAGCGAACCGGCGTCCGCAGCAATCGTCCGGATGTATTGCGAGGCCGCTGGTAAATGAGTGTGGGTCGGAAGGGTCATTTCGTCCAGTGCTAAAACAAGGCGGGCTGCTTCGCTGATAGCATTCATTCCTTCAGAGAGCGTGGCGCCGTGAGCGGATATCCCTGGAACTCGTAAACGATAAGCGGCCCGACCTCGACGCCCCCATGTGAGAATAATCGGATGAGTCCACCGACAACTCAGCGCGTCGCCTTCCAGGGAGAAAACAACATCTGGTTCAATGTCTGTTTGAGCGGCAAACAAATGCCCACCCGCAGAAATGTTTTCCTCGTCTACTCCTAAGACCAATATTACTCTATGGTTAGGCAACTTTACGGCGTCAAAGGCCGAAAGAAAAGCGGCGATTCCCCCTTTCATATCGGCCACACCGCGACCATAGTAACGCTCCTCGTCCGCAGACAAGGCAAAAGGCTGTCGCGTCCATCCCTGGTATTCCGGAACCACATCCATGTGCGCGTAGTACATGACGGTGCGTTCACCCTGGCCGAATTGAGCAACAAGGTTAAAACGATCTGGGGTAAGGTATTGCCGCTCAACCTGAAAACCACGTCGTTGCAACTGATTTTCCAGATAGAGGGCAACTTCCTGTTCACTGGGGAAAACTGAGTTGATACCGATTAATTCGGAGAGGAGTTTTTCTTGAAACATTTTTACCTTTCCAGAGAATTCATTATTGGGAAAACTGTATTTCTGAGTTCACTTAAACCACTTTGAGGCAGGTATAACACCGCAAAATCTCGCAACTGTGAGAAATTATTGCTCATGGCTATTAAGGCTGGTCCAAAGTTTGCTGAAAGGATATTTTCCTGCAGCTGTTTGAGCACTTCCGGTTCGAAATACTCAACACCGTCCAAACCGACCGCCACATGTTCTCTGAGGAGACGCATTCCGCCCTCTGGTGAAAAATCAGAAGTGAGACCGAGACGCCCGAGCATTCTATGAGTACCAGCCGCGACATTACACTCCGCCATAAAAACGGGATGTTCATAATCACGTTGAATCTGATTCATCAGACCCAAGACACAGGCCGAACCAGCGCCTCGACTGCGCTGTCTCGGATCAGTAATTAAGTCAGTTAACTCGAAAACAGGTAAAACCACAGGCCCAGACGGCAGATCAACTCTTACCGGTTGAACTGAGGCAAACGAGAGGGATAAAAACTCACCGGTCCGATGATCTGTAACCGCGCTGACATAGGTCCCGCTACCAGGTGTATCGGCTGCCGCTAAAAGACCCGCAATCGCCTCTGGAGACCACTCAAAGGACGCCTGCCACAACTGACGAACGACATCCAAGTGCACTGGTGGAACTGAATCCTGCAGATCAAACACCCTACTTGATCCAGCAACCTGACTGAGCAATCTCTCCCGAACACCCGGACCCTCGGCTTGACTGACGCGCAATTCTCGGGCAAGGCGGAGACTCCGTTCTCTATTTATTTGATGTTGAGGAGCTCTCTGCTCTTGCATCGTACTCGTCAAACGTCCATAAAAAACCAATGTGGACTCATCGGGAAAGGACCGATCAACATCATGGAATGGAATGTTTCCTTCTAAGGTGTATCCAGCTACGTTCTCGGGAAGTTCTACGCCACTTTCTCTCAAGACAGGCGCTTTAATTTGATAACGTCGGGCTTCCGGAAAAGACTGTCTCAAGTTGAAATCCGTAGCGGCAATATCTTGATCCAAAAAACCATCAACTTGTAAAAAGTGCGCTCGGTCATAACTTCGACTTGAGCTCCCAGGAGCTCCCATACCACCTTCTGTGGCGCTCATCGTTGGCGTGCTTTCTTGTCTCTCAGCGTGGGTCATATTTTACCTTTCAATATTTGCTTGGGGTGTACTGTACACAGCGATCTCGTTTTTGTATAATTTTTAAAAATATGTTACAATTTAGTATTAATTGTTATAAACATTACAGAGAGAACAAATAATGCTGAACATTAGCGACGCTGTCGCCACTATCGTCCGCTCCGACTTCACCGCCCAAGATGCCTTGCAGCGCAGTGTTTTAAACTACAGTGCCTATGCGCAACAGATCCAGCCGCGGGTTGAAGCCTTAACCATGAAACAGGTAAAACTGGGAAGCATTGTCGTAAGCTTATCTCGCTTAGCTCCACAACTTGTTTCAGAAACTCTCAAACCAAAACTCGTCTTGAATGATTTGGGTATTCGATCACCCTTAGTGGATATCAGTTACGACCGCAACGCGGACGTATTAGAGAGTGCCCGTAATTTACGTCAAAAACTCAATCTTGAAGAGCACGACTTTTTTACCGTTACAGAAGGAAGTGGAGAGGTTACCATAATCGCTCCAGATAGATTTCTCTCGGTAATTATGGATTCTTTTCCCTCGAGTCCAAAGATGGTATTTGTCGACTTAGTTGGTGTGACCGTACGTTTTTCGTCCAATTACACGACTGAGCCCAACACGCTTTTTTGCATTTTAGAATCTCTGGCCGCCAGAAAAATTAATATCATCGAGATTGTGTCTACTTTCACGAGTTTGTCTGTCATCGTTGAGCGACCGCAATCAGAAGAAACCGTTTTGGTTCTGCAAAATTTTTTACGTTAGTGATGAAGTAGATTGATAATTCTTGCTCTCACTCAAAGCCTATTTATATTCCATGGTTTCTAAGATGGAATCCATTTCGCGCAGTATGGCCGCACTTGGGTTTTTAGGAGTGATGTAACTTACAAAGGCACCGTTGAGAGGCACTTCAAAAACATTTGATGTATCCTGCATATTTTCACAAATCGTAAATGCGCTTTGAGTGGGATCATCGGCTGGATACTGTTGTTCATGCCTACGCAAAACTCCTTGTTGGAATCGTATTTCAACGTAGTCCTCGATCACCGGATAGTCTGCCAGCAAATCATTCGTACCGGTCAAATCAGTATCTGGAAAAACACACGCTCCCCCACCAACTGATGGTTGAGAGAACATGATTTCATAATTGTTTTTGGTGAGCGCGACCACATTTTCACCTTGTTTTTCCTGTATTTCCCAATCGGCTGGAACTGTGAAACTGAATATCGAGTAATTAGTCAATTTTGATGGGTGCACCGTAAGTTGTGTCGTTCCGTTTTGATCCAATGGGAATCTCTCGACTACAGGTTCGGAAACCTGATTTTTAATTTCATCAGAAGTGGATAGCTGGCCAGGAACTCGCAAACTCTGTTTTTTAAATGCCTGGAAAGCAATCACTCCGATAAAAAGAGTGACGAAAAAAGTTAAGAGGAAAACTGTTTTTTTGTTGGCGGAAATTTTTTTTTGTTTCTTGGCGGGCATATGAAAATAGTAGCACAGGAGATGAGTCGGCGGGGATTTCTGTTACCTACAAGGACTCTACCGCTCGCTGTGCTCGGGTACGAGCCACGTGCGCTACGCTTGCACTTGGCGGTGGCGACTTCGCTCGTTTCCACTCGCTCCGTTGCACTAGGGTGATCTCGCATTCATTGTTAGATTGGAATGCTCGATCCCGTCGAAACAAAGGTTGAGCTTGTTCGACACTGCATAAAAAAATCCCCGATGGGGATTTTTTTAAGCAGGCCTACAAGGACTCGAACCTTGGCGAAGGGTTTTGGAGACCCTCATGCTACCAATTACATCATAGGCCTAGGTAGAATGCGGTTTTGCTCGGTAGAGAACAAAACAACAATGGTCAGATTGTATCATCCAGGCCTGTTACTGTCCCCAAGCAAGATTTTGAGAGAATCAAGTAAGACACTAAAAAAGCGGCAGAAAACATGCGTTCCAGAGAATTCTTCTGGTACAATAGGACTTCATGTGATCTGGGTTCTTGGCCGTCCGCAAGGGCCCAAAAACCGCTTCACCACATGCCGGCTTACCCAAGTGGCCAACGGGGGCAGACTGTAAATCTGCTGGCGAACGCCTACGTAGGTTCGAATCCTTCAGCCGGCACTAAAAGAAAAACCCACCAAATGGTGGGTTTTTCTTTTATCGCGGGAATGGATGAGAAGCGAGGTACTCGCTCGAGCGAACACCAGATATATTGTGAGCCCGAGCGGGTAAATCCTTCGGCCGCCGACCTCTTTCGAGAGTTTTCAGGTAAACATGTCCTTCAGCCGGATTAATACGGGTAAATCCTGCAGCCGCCTCTTTTCAGCCTTTTATTTTCCCCAACCGTCCAACCCTGTTGTCCCTTCCCAACTGTTACAATGAGTTCATGCCTTCATCCCTCAAGAACCGTGTCACCTCCAAACTCCTCAAAGAAGATCAGGCCCTTTTGGCTAAGACCAAAGCTCCCATCGTCACCCTATCAGCCAGTTTTCGCGACGTCGTGGAGGCTGAGCACCATCTCTCCGACACCATCAATCACCCCGACATCGTCCTTTCTCGAGCCCACTACTCCATGGCCTACGGAGTTGCCGTCGAAGCCTGGGGTGGCGATGACCCAGACCCCAATAAAGCCTGGCTTGTTGACCCCACCAATTATGTTCAAGCCG
>Ga0265297_10005326_pt1 | contig 19741 bp, 16 predicted proteins | sample Munlanlwell13791_FD_192502 | JGI IMG/M metagenome (GOLD analysis project Ga0265297, IMG submission 192502) | Leachate microbial communities from a municipal landfill in Southern Ontario, Canada - Leachate well 137-91 | ecosystem: Engineered > Solid waste > Landfill > Unclassified | place...
GATGCCCGTCGCGTTGGGTCCGAAGCGGCGGAGTTCCGGGCCGGCCAGCAGCGAGAACTTCAACCACGGCAGCGGGCTGCCTTCGGCGCCAAAAAGAGGCCGCTGGTAGTCGTTGGAAAACTCCGTCGGGTTGCCCAGGAACGCCTCTTGGTACTGATGACCATAGCGATAGCCGATCACCAGGTAGGTCTTCTCGAAAACCTTGTAACCGATGTCCACGCCGCCGTTCATATCGTTGCGGTCGGCATAGTTGAGATAACCCGCGGTGCTGCGGCGGTCGGTCTTGTAGTCGTTCATATACCACGCGCCTATTGGCCGGATGAACCAATTGCCAATCGGATACTGGACCTTGAAGCTATCCTTGATGTTGATCGCCGCGCGCCGGTCGCGAACGGGGACGCCGCCGATGGCTGGAGCGCCGCCCGGGCCGGTGAATGTCGGGCCGGTCGTATTGCCGTCAATGTACGTCACCGAGTTCAGGACTTCGTAGGTGGCGTCGCCGATCTTGCCGGCGAAGTTCAGGTTGCCGCGGTGGTCGTTGTGGTTCTCTGTAGGCTCGGAATGATACCGCACGATCTCCGGCGAGTAATTGGCGTTGATCAATAATTCCGGTCCCGGTTCCCACTCCAAACCGACAAACGGCGATATCGCGGTAACGAACGACTGGCGATGTGCCTGGCCGGTCACGTCCTGGAGGTAGACATTGCTGTCGTACGACTCGCTGGCCGTGATGCTCGCGCTGGGGCGCAACTGGGGGCGCTTCGCAGGCGCAGTGGATTCGACGGTTGCCGCAGGCGCAGCCGATTCGATGGTTGCTGAGCTTGTTTTGGATTGCGCATGGCAGGGGGCGACTGTCGCCGACAGGAACACCAGCAATCCGATGGGCACAACGATCCCGGCATGAATAGGGCAAACTATTCTCATGTTCCTTTATCGGCCGAAAGCCGCAAATACTTTAGCGTTTTTAGGGACACGGACACGCGGGGGATGTGGATGCAGCGCTCGCAGATCAAGTCCATCATCCCATCGATTCCATGAATTGAAGACGAAGAGGTTGTCAAAGGTTCTGCTTTCACACACGAGGGGCCGAAAGAGCAGCCGTTTGTCCGGATGGTCATCAACAAGGGCGATCTTCTTCACGGAAGATCCCGCTCCTTTTCAAGCTTGGGACGGACCTGGTCGAAGGCGGCTTCCAGTTCACGCAACATGGGGGGGATCTGTTCAGCCTGTTTGCTCATCGCAAGCTGTTCGATGCGGGTGGCGAGTTCGTACACGGCGCGCGCTCCGCCGTGAGCGGCGCTGGAACGGATGGGATGGACGGCCTGTTGAATGGCTTCGAGGTTGCCCGCTCGTTCGCCCTCGCGGGCGGCTTCCAGTTTCTTCGGAATGAAATCCAGCACAATGCCGAGCATCTCACGGACAAGTTTCCGCCCGCCGATCTTTTCCAATCGGGCTATGGCTGCTGCATCCCAGCTAATATCATCACTCACGAGTATTCCCTTGTTCGATATGTCTGCGACAGCGAAGGATTCTCCCCGAAGATGACACCGGCGTCAACAGCGGGTGCAGCGCTGACTTTGCGCTCATGCGGCCGACGAGTCTCCGTCGGCTGAAGAATCCTTCAGCGCGCGCAACAGTGCGCGGCTGGGCCGGTTCTTGAGCGTGCCGTTCAGCATCCGCTCCAGATCGTTGCCCCATTCCTCCGCCTTCTTCAGAACGGCCTGCGCTTCAGAACCCAGCCGCTTGGCTTCGTCAGCGGTCAGTTCTTTGGAGGTCACGACAAAGACCGGGATATGCCAGTGGCGCGGGTTCTTGCGGATCGTGTCCAGGAAGGCCATCCCGTCCATCTCTGGCATCATGATGTCGAGGAGGATCAGGTTGGGCGTGAAGGTTTCGAGCATCGCCAGGGCTTCACGACCGTTGGTGGCCATGCGCAGTTCGGTGACGCGGCCTTGGAGATGGGCGGCGAAGAGGCGGCGGTCATCTTCATTGTCTTCGACCACGAGGATGCGGGAGCGGGGGATGAAGCTGACGACGCGCAGCAAGTCTTCACGGGAGACGGGTTTTTGCAGCATCTCAACGGTGCCAAGGACGGTGCCGCGCCTTTCTCTTGCGACGACGCTGACAACGATGACAGGGATATCCTTCAGGTCCGTGTCGGCTTTGAGCTGTCGGAGGACTTCCCAGCCGTTCATGTGGGGCATGAGCAGGTCGACCGTAATGAGGTCGGGCCGGATTTCCTTCGCCATCCGCAGGCCCAATTCCCCGCTGTCAGCGGCGACGACGTGACAGCCGAATTGTTCGATGAGATTGGTCAGAAGAACCCGGGAGTCGGCCTCGTCGTCGATGATCAGCACCAGTTTGTCGTGCAGAGGCTGCGTGGCTTCCATGGCGAGGATACGGTTCGTCACTTCGGCGGCGGCTTCGGCGGCGGAGAGGCCATGCACCTCGGCCAGCGGCGCGGGATGCACGATGATGTCGGCGGAGGTTGGGCGCGTTGTCAGGACGATGCTGAAGGCGGAGCCTTTGCCGGGTTCACTGGTGACTTCGAGACGGTAGCCCATCAACTCGCAGAGGGCCTTGGAAATGGTGAGGCCGAGGCCGGTGCCGCCGTATTTACGGGTGGTGCTGGGATCGGCTTGCTGAAACGCCTCGAAGATAGCCGCGAGCCGGTCTTCGGGAATGCCGATGCCGGTGTCGGCGACGGTGATGCGCGCCGGCCGGTGAGTGTCCTCTTCCACAGAGACGCTGACGGTGACGCTGCCCCGTTCAGTGAACTTGAGCGCGTTGCCGACAAGGTTGATGATGACCTGCTTGAGTTTGCCGGGGTCGGTTTCCAGCGGCGCGATGTGGTCAGGCAGCTCAGCGGCGAGCTTGACCGGACGGTCGTGAAGTTGTGGCTCGAATTGGCTGATGATGCTCGCGATCAGCCGGTCCAGTATCACGATCGAAGCCTCGACTTCCACCCGTTTGGCTTCGATCTTGGAGAGGTCAAGAACCTGGTTGATCAAATCCAGCAAATGTCTGCCGTTGGCCACGATCCGTTCCAGGAAGGTCAACTCTTCGGTGTGCAGATGACCGCTCTTGTTCTTCAGCAGGATGTTCGTGAAACCGATGACGGAGTTCAGCGGCGTGCGCAATTCGTGGCTCATGTTGGCCAGGAACTGGCTCTTGGTGCGGCTCGCCGCCTCGGCGGTTTCCTTGGCGTGACGCAGTTCCTCCTGCGCGCGTTTGCGTTCGGCAATTTCCACGGCCAGTTCGTCCCGCGAGACCGTGACCGACTTCAGTTTTTCCGTCATCTCGTCGAAAGAATGCGCAAGCTGTCCGACCTCGTCCCGGGATCCGGTGCTGACCTTGTGGTTGAGGTTGCCGGAGCCGATGATGGTGGTGTCCTTCTGAAGCTGCTCGAGGGGCAGGACGACGCCGTAATCGAACAGCCATGAGATGCCGATCAAGATCACTCCGATCAACACCACGGACGTCAGCATGATGATCGTGCTCTGATCGCGGGCCGATATCGCTCGCTGGCCGTTGAGCGCGGCCAGTTTCGACGCGTCGGACACCATCGCATGGGTTCGCGCGTCCAATTGGCCGACAAACCGCTGCTTCAGTTCAAGCGAGACGGCGGGGTTGGTGGAAAGCTTCCCGCGCGTGGCTTGGAGTTGCACCAGACTGACGAAGATATTCCGAATCTCCTGATTGTTCTGCCGGCATTGCTTGAAGATGGCCCGGCTTTCCGGATCGGCAAAGTTCGCGCTGCCGAGCAGCCGCGTCAGGGAATCGTGCTTCATCAACCACTGCGCCTGCGCCCGCTCGCTTTCGTGCAACACGTAGTCCGTCGTCAGGATTCCCAACTCGAACAGGCCGCGGGTCAACTCATTCGCTGCCGCGCTTTCCTGCCAGGCCGCGTTGATCTGCCGGAACCCCGTCACCAACGCCACCGAAGCGAGCACAATGATGCCCAACGAGCAGAGAATGATGATGTGGAGCTTCGTCTTGATCTTCATCGCTTCGCAATCACCGAAGGACGCTCACCACCGACAGTCCGACTGGCAGCATTGCGTCGAGACGGACAAACTGCAAGTAGTTTGGCGCTGCTTTCGTTCTCGTCTTTCGCCGTGGCGTTGTCATGGACCTCTAGCGAATGACGCTGACCGCCGACGGTTTCACCGCCAACATTGTTTCAAGATGGATGAGTCGCAGAAAATTCGGCATCGCCGCATCTTCCGTCAGGTGATTGTCGATGATCCATCGCACCTGATCTTCCAGCGCGACCAACAGTGATTGGCTCAGCCTCACCCGCAGGTCCAGACGGGGCCAGACCCGCTGCAGAGTTGGCTCCGGCATCGAGATCGTCCTGGCCACGATACTTCTTGCGCGCGCCGGCTGGCTTCTTGCGAACGCCTCGGCATCAAGCAACGCGCGGACGACACGGCGTGCTGCCTCCGGTTGTTCCTGCAGAAAACGTTCGGAAACCACGAGGTTGTAATACTCCACGTAAAGCCCCGGCTCTTCAAACGTCACCGCGTTGTTTCCCAGCAGCGCCACAGCCTGGCTCGTGAAAGGTTCCCGGCTGGATACGGCTTCCACGTCGCCACGAGCCATCGCCTTGGGGAAATCAGCTTGTGGCATGTCACAAACGGTCACGTCCTTCTCTGACAGGCCGTGTTTCAGCAGGAACATGTGCAGGAAGAACTGTGCCACCGAGGTCTTTTGCGTGGCAACGCGTTTGCCTTTCAAATGGGCGGGCTGGGTGATGCCGCGGTCTTTCCGTGCCACGATTGTCACGTCGTTGTCCCACGAAGTGATGTTGGCAATGATGCGGAAATCCCGCTGTTTCAGGCTGCCGAACACAACCGGTGTATCTCCGGCCACGGCCATTTGTGTCTTGCCCGTCAGCAGCGCATCCATGGCGATCACACCGGTCTCGCACTTCTTCACGTCCACCGCAACGCCGGCGCGCGAGAACAACCCCTCATGGTTCGCGAGAATCACCAGTGACGTCAGCGGCAGCATGCCCACCGCCATCGTCACGGGTATTGCTGCCTTCGGTGGCTGTTGAGGTTTGCACGAACACCCCAGCCACGAGCCGAAAACAATGAGCATCCCCAGAGCCATCGATGGCGCAACAACCCTCACTTTCGATGACTGGTTGATGATGGTCATGAAGCTCCTTTCAACAAGGAGATTCTAACCCACGTTCATCGAGTTGGCTACCGCCTGCCGTGGTTGAAACCCACCGCCTCGCGTTTCAGCGTTGCGCCCGCGTTGTCCTGAATGGCCACGCCGGAGCACGATGGATCCACCCGAATCACAGCGGCGCGGTTTTGGAAGACATTGCCGCTCATCCGCAGATCGTGGCCGTTCGGAGCGAACGTCACCGCCTCGTCGGCGCAACCCTCGCCGAGTGCGAACACATTGTTGCGCACAATGACGGGACCGTAAGAGCCTTTTTCCTCGTGCAGGGTGAAGTAAAGTTCGGGCCAGCGCCGATATTCCCCGGTCTCGTAGCTGCGGCGGCTGCGGCGCGGGTCGCTTTCGCCCTTGGTCGTGTTGTTGACGAAAACGTTGCCCTGGAGGATGAAGTTCTTCGGCTGGTTGATCCAACTGCCGCGCCCGCCGTTGCGGAAGGTGTTGCCGGTGATGGTCACGTCCTCGCAGGACTTCTCCACGCTCATCACGCGCGAGCCGTTGGTGCCGTCGATCAGGTTGCCGGTGATCGTGGCGTTCTTGCAGAACTCGGCCAGAAAGAACGCGCCCATCCGCGAACCGATGATGTGGTTGTTGGCAAAAATCACGTTGCGGCATCGCTGCACATGCATCGTATCGCCCAGTGCGCTGAGCTGACAGCCGGTGATCCGCACGTCCCGCGCGCACATGATGTCCACCCCGCCCTTGCCCGCCGCTGCGCCGGCGGGCGCATAAAGCCCGTGAAACGCGCCGGAGAAGTTATGGATGAGCTGGACGCCATCACCGCTCGCGCCTTGGAAACGTATCGGCTTCCCGCCGGGTTTCGCCGATACCTTGATGTGGCCGGCGCCTGCCTCGACGACGAAGTATTGCCGGCCTCGCGTGATGTTTTTTGGCAGCGTGCCGCCGAAGAAGCAAAGAGCCCGGTTCGGCTCCGCGTCCTTGCTCACACTGATGGGCCGCACGCGATTATCGAAACGCACACGGTCGTCGCCGTCAGCCATCTGCACGCCCGAACGGACAAGGTCGTCGCGGAAGTAATGCCGCGCCCGTTCCACCTCCCACGGCTCGTAATCCTCCGGCCAGACAAGGGTCTGCCACAAATAGCCGTAGTCCCACATGAACTTCCCGCTCCGCAGCAGCGTGCAACTCTCCACATGAACACGCTCCGCAAACGCCACCACCTCGCTCTCGTTGCCCCGTTTGCCCGCGCCCTCAACGCCGATGACCGCGCCCGCGATGCCGTCCGAGCGCACATCGCGGAATGTGATGTCGCTCGTCGCGCCGCCGGGCGTTGTGCCGATGGCGAAAATGCGCGTGCTCACGTTCGGCTCCCACGAGTTTTCCCGCCGCGCCGGGTCGAAGCACTGACCCTGAAAAAAACCGCCGTGCCACGCGAAGCCAGTCACGTTCGTGCCGCAGAAGACAACCAGCCGTGTCTTGTCGCCGAGTTGCTTGGGCAGACGAAAACGAGCGCCGTGGGCAAACACCGTTGTGTTCGACGGAATCAGCACAGGTTTCTCCCCCGCGACGTAATAATTGCCGGGCGGGATCGTCACCACGCCGCCACCGCGCCGCGCCGCGTCGGCGAAGCACGCCATCAGCGCCGGCGTGTCGTCACTCACGTCATCCGCCTTTGGCGAATACGCCGCGAGGCTCACCGCAGCGCGGCTGGCGGTGGAAGCTTTACCGCTCCACGCAACCGTGTGGCAGGCGGCGAACGCCAGCGCAAGGAAGGCCACAGGAAAACTGCGGGTCGTCATGGACAAAGATTTGAGTTTCATGGCTTCGGAGATCGTTGGGTCACAAGCGCATTTTTGGGCACGTCGGGTGCGACATCGGCGGTTTTGGCGATGCCGCTGAGGTCGTTGGCAACGAGCGCGATGTTCTGGCTCTTGTTACCGGTGATCTTCAGGAATGTGCCCTCCTTCGCGCGCGGCTGGCAGCCTCGGATGAGCGCATCGCGCACCTGCGCCAGACCGAACACTGCCGCGCCACCCGGCCAGAAGGCTGCATCGAGGCCGTCCACCGCCAGATTCTCCACATCGTCGAACGCCATCGCATGGCGCAGGTCGGCAGCAGCGGTTCGCAACCGGATATTCGAGAAGCGCAGCCCTTTCACATGCCGGCAGTAGAACCCGTAGGCTGGCAGGTCGCCGAACATCGAGGACTCCGGATAGTTCTTCGGAAGCTCGGCAACCTGCTTTTCCGCCAGTTCGCGTGTGCCGCCGCCCTCGAATTCGAACACAAGGTTGTTGAGCGAAACGTTCTCGATGGGCGCGCCGGTCAGGCCGGTGATTGAGCAGCCGGTCTTTCCAACGCCCGTGGCGACGATGTTGTTGATGACGACGTTCCTGAACGAACCGACCGGCAGTGGCTCCATGCCTTCCTTGAACGGCCGCCCGCGGTCACCCAACCGCAGGAACAGCGGAACGTTGACGCCGTGGATGCTGATGTTGGAGATAGCGACACGCTCCAGTGTCCCGCCGTCCACCAGTTCCAACGAAATACCGCCCATGCCGCGGCTGCGACCGTAGGTGACGTTGGTGTGGGACGGCGACGTCACGACGCAATTGACTATGGTGATGTTCTTGAAACCTCCGTTGGACTCGGTGCCCATCTTGATCGCGTTGCAGTGGCTGCGAGCGACACAATCGCTGATCGTGATGCTGTCACAGGGACGCTCGAACGTGCTCTTGAGCGTGATGCCGTCGTCGTCGCTTTCGAAGACGCACTGCGAGACGGTGCAGTCCCTGCAACCGTCGAGGTCGAGACCGTCGTTGTTGGCGTTGCCAAAGTTCCAAACGCGGATGCCGCGCATGGTCAGCCGCTCGCAACCGAGGTAATGCTGCATCCACATCGCCGACTTCTGGAGACGCACACCCTCGATCAGCACATCGCGACAGTTGACGAGCCGGATGAGATAGGGCCGGTTCTCGTAGGGTCGGGCGCGGCTCACCATCTTGAAATGGCTGCCCTGCCCGTCAATCACTCCCCGCCCGGTGATGCCAATGTTCTCCAGGTTCTCGCCGGCGATGAGACTCTGTTTAACGTAGCTGTCTGTGTAGGAGCGAATGGCGGGTATGTTGTGCGGGTAGTGCGCGATATTGGTGCTGCCGAGCAGCGTCGCGCCGGCCTCAATGCGCAGCGTCACGTGGCTGCGCAGGTAGATCGTGCCGGAGAGGAACTGCCCGCCCGCCAGCACCACGGTGCCGCCGCCAGCCGCCGCACAGGCGTCGGTTGCTTTCTGGATCGCGGCGGTGCAGAGCGTGGAGCCGTCAGCCTTCGCGCCGAAGTCGCGGACATCGAACACAGTGTCGGCGGCAAATGCCGCAGTGCTCCATACAGTGAGAATCGTGGCGGCAACGAAATAGCGAGTCATGGCAATTGAATCTCCTGTCTGCGCTTATGGCGCAAGGCCAGCTTCTGCCAACATGGTTCCGGTTTCAAGTCCCGGCCAGTCACGCGCAAGGAAGCGCTGCTGCCCGCCGGCAACCCTGCCCTGACCCGCGGCATGCGGGTGGCGGGCGCGAGCCCTCATGGGCATCACATTGACGCAGGTATCACGCGAGACCCAGCACTTTATCCATCCGCTTGGCCAGGTCGGTGAGGTTGTCCCAGTCGCCGCCGGCAACTTCGGCGGCGGCCCAGCCGCTGAATCCCAGCTTCGCCAATTCCTCGCGCACGCCGGCCCAGTTGATGCTGCCTTCGCCAAGCGGCGCCTTGAAACCGGCCATCATGCCTTCCTTCATCGCCACGGGCAGGCTGTATTCCTTGATGTCGAGTTTGCCAATACGCTTGCCGAGAACCTGAATCCAATGCTCGCTCACACCCCAGCGCATCACGTTGCCCACGTCGTAGTGGACGCCAACCCACGGGTGCCCGATCTCGTCCACGTAACGCATCATATCGAGCGCGCTGATGAGAAAACTCGCCCAGACGTTCTCAATGAGGATCTTGACGCGCACCTGCTCGGCATGCGGAGCGGCGGCCTTGATGACGGCTTGTGTCTCGCGCCAGTTGTCCCAGAAGGTTTTCTTTGAATCGTAACGCGCGGTGACAAGGACGCTGTCGCCGCCGAGTTGTTTGCAGAGGTCGAGCGCGGCCTCGATGCCCTTCTCCCCGGCGCCGGTCACGCCGTCAATCATCAGTCCGCTCTCCTTGCTTGCGGCGATCCACTCGTCGGCGTTCTTGACCTGGCCACAGGTTGGCTCCACACCATCGAAACCGCAGGTCTTGAGCTTGCGGAATGCCTCGACCAGCGGCAGCGACTTGTTCTTGACCATGCCCCACTTCAGGCTCTTGCGAATGCGGAGCGTGGCCGGGGCGGCTGGCGCATTGCCCGGCAGGAAGGCGCCTGCAACGGCGGCGGAGGCGGCGGCAGAGAAGAAGCTGCGCCGGGACAAGGTTGGGTGGAGGGCGTTGTTGTTTTTCATGGCTGTAGGATTGGTCAAGGGTTTGGGTGCTATCGCTCTATGGGTCGTTCAACGTTTCTTGAGTGACACGCCGATGCCGGAGGTTTCCATGTTCAGGAACAGCGTCTCCAACTCCGGGTTGCTCGTGATCGCCTTGACGTAGCGCGGGTCGGCCATCCGCTGGTCCATGTTGTGCGCCACGACCAGGCCGCCGGGCCGCACCAGTGGCAGCAGCTTCTCCAGGTAATCCAGATAACCCTGCTTGTCCGCATCGAGGAAGAGAATGTCTATCGGCTCCTTGAGTTTCTTGACCTCCTCGTGCGCGTCACCCTCGACGAGCGTCACGAAGCTCTCCACGCCGGCCCGTTTCCAGTTCTCACGGGCCTTGGCGGCGCGTTCGGCATTGATCTCGAACGTCGTCAGTTTGCCGCCGGTCTTTTGCAGCGCCAGCGAGAACCAGAGCGCCGAATATCCGATCGAGGTCCCGATCTCAACCACATGTTTGGCGCCGATCGACTCCGCCAGCACCCGCAGGATGCGGCCGTCGCCGTAGGGAACCGTCATGTTGCCGCGGCGCTGCTTCTCGCTCATCTCTTCCAACACGGCGAGGATCTTCTTTTCCGTTTCCGACTTGGGCAGCGTGGTGCTGGCGAACGAAATACTGCCTCCGCCGGCGGGTCTCGACGGCCGGCCGGCCGGGCCTTGCGCAAACGTCGTGGCAGCCAGCAACGCAACAGCGAGAACTCCAGATGCTCTGATGGTGATTCCTGGTTTCATTTCAATCTCCGGGTTGGGTGCTTCATCTCCACTTCATTAAGGCTGTGTATTATGCGAGGCAGGCTTCCTTGGGTCGAGCTTCGGGCAGACACTCCTGTCCGCCCGTCTGCAAAAAACCGCCGCCAGCCACAGTGCGGCACCAAAGCTGATCACATGACCGTTCATGATGCGGAAACCTATGTTTGCGCGGCCAAAGTTCTACTCCTGCGCGCAGCACAAGCAAGCCTGCGTTTGCGCGAACGGCGCTCCGCTGACACGCTTGACGCGATGCACATGACGTGACAGTCTCCGCAACAGAAACCTGAGCCGGCTCGTTCATGGAGAACGGTGCCGAGATTGGGTGAATACGGACATCGGCATCACTTATGAAGACCAAAGCCCTCGTGCGTTTTCTGAATAGAGCCGCCCATTTTGAAGCAGACATGGAACTGGCGGACGCCCTGTCCCGCCTCGCGTCGCTACAAGACGCAAGGGGCAATAAGCTGTTGCCGACTGTTGATCCCGACAGACACCCCCGCCTTGCAACGCGAAAAGCCAGCGAGCACAACCGAAAACTTGCGTGTAAGCACCTCAATACCACCATACGCGCGTCTTATATCAAGGACATCTATGAGGAACTGGGTCATTACATCACTGCCATTCTCCGAGGTTGTGCCTTGAAAGGGTTGGATGGCAATCGGCTTATTGGAGACCACCAGTTCAGCATAGACGCGAATACACTTCTCTCCCTTGGTTCTTGGGATGCTGTTTTGGATTACCTGTCCACGGAGCTTTTCCGAAAAGTGGAAAGTCAACGAAGCACTCCAAAGGTTATCGCTGCATTGGGAACCAAGCTCAACCTGAGTTTGGATCCCGCAGTGGTGGAAGCAGCGTTGCCCTATTTGGAGATAAGGCACATCCTTGTTCATCGGGACGGAATAATTGATCGTGAGTTCGCGGCTAAGCATCCCCAACTTAACTTGAAGGAAGGAGATGAATTCACCTTGGGGTATTCAGAAATTGCAAAGGCACGTGACACGATTCACGCGCTGGTGGCCCACATTGATGAAAAGATCGTTCAGAACGGCCTCGTTCCGGCAGGCGAATTGCAGCCGTAGCTCGCGACCAAACAGAGGGGTGTTCGCGGAAAAGTAGTTCTCACGCTTCGCGTGAGGGTTGTCCTTGATAGCATCACGTGGAGCGTGATGACTACTTTTTCGGCTTCGGCAGGTTCTTGAGCAGGCCGGCGTTGGTGCGCTTCAGTTCGGCGAGCAGTCGGGCGCGGAAATCTTCGAGAACGGCGCGGTGTTCCGGGACGAGGGCGAGGTTGGTCAGTTCCTCGGGGTCGGCTTCGAGGTCGTAGAGTTCCTCAATTTCGTTTTCGACGAGGATGCGGATGTATTTGTGGCGGCCCTGGCGCAACGAAATCCACCACGGCAAGGGGCCTTGGTCGGCTTTCGCCGGGACGGCGCAGTCGGTTTGGTCGCCGAACTTGAGATAGAAGTGCTCCATCATGACTGACCTGTCCCAAGCGACGGCGGGGTCTTGCAATAGCGGTCGCAGATCACGGCCGTGCATCGTCCACGGCAGTTTGACGCCCGCGACGCCGAGCAACGTGGGCGCGAGGTCCACGACGGTGACGGGCTGCTTGCACACGCCGCCGCGCGCGACCCGGCCGGGCAGGCGGAAGATCATCGGGGCTTTGATGCATGCGTCGTAGCCTCCGACCTTCCACGCGAAGCCATGCTCGCCCCACGCGAAGCCTTGATCGGAGGTATAGACGATCAGCGTGTTGTCGAGTTGGCCGGTTTCTTCGAGCGCCTTCAGCAACTTGCCGACGCCTTCGTCGAGAGCGGAGACGAGCTGGTTGTAGCCGCGGACCATCTCCGGCAACGGCTGCTGGCGTTTACCCTTTCCATAGAGCGGCATCCCGTCGTCGCGCTTCGTCCACTGGCACCATGTTTGCATGTGCGCGGGCTTGCCGGGGCGCGGTGGAAACACGTCGGACGGCACGGGCGCTTCGGCGTCCTTGTATTGCTCCTTGTGGCGCGGGTGAACCGTGTTCGGCAGATGCGTTGCGTTGTAACAGAGCCAGAGCATCCACGGCCGGTCGTGCTTGCGGCGCAAGTAATCCTCGGCGAAGCGCGTGTAAACGTCGGTCGAGTAGCCCGGCACGACAGCTTTCGGCGCACCATCAATGCTGAGGATCTGGTCGTTATACCAGTCGCCTTTGATGTCGGCCTGGTCCCAGACGACGGAGTGGTCCCAATTGCGGCCGTGGCCGGCGTCGTGACTGAGGTGCCACTTGCCGATCATCGCGGTGTGGTAGCCCGCCTTACGCAACTCGGCGGGCCAGTGGCGGCAGACCTTCGGGTCATAACTGGCCTCAAGGATGCCCGTCAGTGTCAACCCACGGATGCCGTGCGGCAACAAGCCCGTCATCACACACGCGCGGCTGGGCGTGCACCACGACGCGCCGTAAGCGCTGGTGAACCGCACACCGTCGGCAGCGAGCCGGTCAATGTTCGGCGTCCGCACCCACGGCCATGCGCCTTGGTCGCGGTAACAGCCAAGAGTGCGGTAGCTCTGGTCGTCGGTGTAGATGAAGAGGATGTTCGGGCGCGAAGCCGGGCCGGCCATCGCGGCGACTGTGAACGCAAGCCATGCGGCGACGGATAAAAACCTGCGGCGACAACGAATCATGATTCTCCGGTGTAGGAACCGCTGGCTGAGTAGAACACAGCGGGCGGTCGTCTCTCAACAGTCATTTTCAACGACTGACGGACAACTCCATCATCCGCCGAAATTGCGGCGAGTCGGCTGGAAACCGCCGGCACGCGCTGATCACAGCGTTCCAGATGCAGCGGTTGTTCCCGGCCGACCTTTGTCGTGCTTCCGGCCAATCCAAGGGATTGAGCCCGCTCTCGCGCGAGGCAACGTCGTCCTGGCGATCCAGCTCTTCGAGCAGCGCCTTGAGGAGCCGCGCGCCGTGGAAGATGTCGTCCTCGATGATCGGTTTATCCGAACCAAGACACTTGGTGGCGAGCAAGTCTTGCGGCACATGAACTTTACCGACAGGGTCCGTCGCACGGGCGAGCGCCTGCCAGAACCGGCTCGCGCGGTAGCTGAGTTTGAACAGGCTTTCCAACTCCGCAGTGCTCGCAGGCAACGAACTGGCCTCGCCCTCGCCCGCGCGCAGCAGGTCTTCCGACCACCGCGCGATGCCCTCGTAATACCACGGCGTCTTGAACAGCGTGTATCCGTTCTGGAAAACGTGGAACAGCTCGTGGGCCGGCGTGAGGTTGCGGGCTGTCAGCCTGGCGGAGAGGTCTATCGTCAGCACGGCAATTCCTTCGGGCGGATCGCTGTCCCGATGGTAGTTTACGATGGCATCGCCGGCCATGCCGTTGCTGTCCGGCAAGGCCCAGACGTTCACATCCATAAACTTCACGCGGCCTTTGTAACGCAAGCTCTCGAAAGGATGCCGCAAGCCCAGCACTTCAACGTAGCAACGCCGCGCCGTCAGGAGCTGGAGCGCGAGGTTTTGGATTTTATCCGGTACACCGTCGCCGTCGCTGTCTCGCTGGTCTTCGGCTGCCATAGCGTCCTTGCCTGCCAGCGTGTAGTGGATGCGGAACTCTTCGAGAACGAAGCGCCTGTCCAACGCGGCGCGGTTTCGCTGCCACTCGGGCCGCTGCTGCACGCGCTCGACGCCAAGCGCGGACGCAGTCACAAGAGCGACGATGGCGATGCGGCAAAGGTTCCAGTTCAACGGGCGCGGTGCTACTTCAGTTCCTTGACGCGGAGGTTTCGGAAATAGACCTTTGCGCCGTAGTTGCCGTGCGCGTGGAGGCCGATGAAGCCTTTTTCGTAGAAGAGGCCGGGATGCTCGTGGCCATCAATCGGCTTCACCTTGTCGAAGTCGGCGTCCACGATCACCACGCCGTTGAGCGTGACCTTCACGTGGCGGCCGTCGCAGACAATCTCTTCCTGGTTCCACTGGCCTGCGGGCTTGAGATGGCCTGGCTTGGCGGGCACGACACCATAGAGCGAGCCGTGGTGCTGGTAATCCTTGAGCGCCGGCCAATCCTTGGGTTCCTTGCCCTTGAGCGGAATGCCGCGGTCGTAGTAGGGGTCGTCGAGAACCTGGACCTCCGTGCCCTCGATGTGCGGCTGCTTGCTGACCTTGGTGCGAATGCCGACGCCGTTGTTGCCACCCGGGTCCATCTTGATCTCCAGCCGCAGGATGAAGTTGGCAAACTCCTTCGTCGTGAAGATGTGAATTTTGCCCGTGTCCTTGCAGATGAGCTCGCCGTTCTCGACGCAATAGCTGCTGGTGTCACCGCCGATGCCCTGCCAGCCGTCGAGGTTTTTGCCGTTAAAGATCGGCACGAAGCCTTCTTCGTCAGCGAACGCGGCGGTCGTGGCGAAACAAAGTGCGGCAGCAAGGATGAGGATGGAATGTTTGTTCATGACTCGAATGTTCCTTTGTGTTGTCAGAGTTCTACTTCGTCCCGGCCAACAAGCAAGCCTGCGGTTGCACTCTCGCTCACTCGATTGCGGCAGCGAATCATAATTTTCCTGTGTAGCGACCGCAGTTCGATTAAAGCACACGGGGCAGTCGCCTCACAACAGCCATTCTCGGCTCATGTTGCCAGTCGCGCAGTCTTGCCGGGAATGTGGGAGGGGCCTTAGCGCCCCGACAACAACCGTGGAGTTATTGATTCGCCTGCCCGGAGTCGGGGCGCTAAGGCCCCTCCCACATTCAAAACGCAAGGTTCCAGTTCAACAGGCGCGGTGCTACTTCAGTTCCTTGACGCGCATGTTTCGGGAATAGACCTTCGCGCCGTAGTTGCCGTGCGCGTGGAGGCCGATGAAGCCTTTTTCGTCAGCGGACATGGCGGTTGCGTTCACTCCATTGCCACGACGGCGATCTCGTACACACCGACGGTGGGCACGGTAAATGTCACGAAACCGCTCTCTTGTTTGAAAGATACCGTGATGTCGGCAGCGTGCTCCGGGCTGGCAAGCGTGACGGACTTGGCGGTGCGGCCCTTTGGCAGCGCGACGCGGACAGCGATGTTTTTCACCGGGTTGTCGGTGCGGTAGTTCACCAGATGGACCATGCGGCGATTTGGCTGTTCGGTCAGTTCCGCGCAGAGGGCTTTCGAGTCGCATGTGATCGAGAGGGAGAGTTGTCCGCCGCACGTGCGGCGGATTGCGTCGAGCCAGTCGCCTTTCTCGTCCACGCGCACGACGCGTTCTTGCGGCAGGTCGTCGAGCGCAGGCTGCTTGCGAGGGAACATCCATTCGTTGTGCGTCGCCAGCGGGCCGATGATGCAGAGCCGCCCGCCTTTGGCGACGTAGCGGCGGATTGCTTTTACCTGCGCGTCCGAGAGCGCGACGCAGCCCGGCATGATGAGCGCGGGCCAGCGCGAGAGTTCGTCGAGTTGCTGGTCGAACACCAACTGGAAGGCGCAGCGGTTGGCGATGAGTTTGTCTTCGACATCGCCGGTGAGCCTCGCCGTTTGCCGCGGGCCAAACTGCATCGAGGGATGACTCCGGAACACGCCGACATCGGCCACGACCTTCGCGTCGCGCAGCAGGTCGTGGCGCTTGTGATAGAAGCTCACGAACGGCAGCAACGCGGGCGACATCGGCCGTTCGTTGCCGGGATATTCCCAAAGCTGATCGTATTCGAACCAGCAGATGCAGCCGAAACAATCGAGGTTGAAGGCCATGGACTCGGCGGCTTCGAGCGTGTTGATCGTGTAGACGAACGCCGAGTTGTTCAGGCCGCGCGCCGCCTTGAAGGTGCGGATGCGCGTGGTGAGCGTGTCTTTGGCGAAGCCGGGATGGCGGCCTTCGTCCCAAAACGCCTCGCCGCCGCGCAACAACCGCCCGTGGTCCACCGACCAGCGGATCGTCGGGCTGATGCCGGCCGGATTGGTTTCCATGAGGACGTCCGGCCGCAGCTTGCGCGCGTAGCGTGTCATCGAGTGGAACGAATCGGAGATGGACTGGCTGCAGAAGTCCGCCCACGCGCGACCCAGCAGGTTGGTGCAGGTGCGGTCCGGCGGCGTCACTGCGCCGATATCGGTGATGCCGTTCTCCTTCAGCAATGACGCCGGGAACGTCTTGCGCAGATACTGGCGGAATCGCGCGACCGAGTTCGCGTCGTGGCCGGGGCCGATGACGTAGTTGTCGAAGTGAACGAGATCGGTGCGCATGTCCTCGACGGCGAACCGCACGATCTTCCGGTAGAACGCTTCCGCGTCGGGATGATTGCGGTTCCAATAATAACGGTAGCCGGCCTTGCCATACGTGACCGGCGTGCCGTCGGGGTTGAGCACGACCCAGTCCTTGGCCTGCGGCATCTCCTTGAAGAACAACTCCCAGATGAATGCGCCGCTGTAGGTGTAGCATCCGACGCGCAGCCCGGCATCGTGGCAGAGCTTGGCGAACTTCACCGCGTCAGCCATGCTCTCGCGTTCCGCTTCCAACCCGCCGCCTTTGTAGCAGTGCATCATCACAAAGTTCACGCCGAGCGCCTTGAGCTTCGCCACCATCTCCGGGCCGTGCTCGCGTTCGTAAGCCGCGCGTTGCTCTGCCGTTGGCGTGTAGCCCTCCGCGCCGTCGCGCCGCACACGGAATAACAACGGTTCCCAACTTCCCGCCATCACAATCCCGTCCCGCCGCAGCCATTCCGGGCGTTTGTCTCCTTGTAGCGTGAGCAACGGCGTGTCGGCGGCGGTGGCAGAAAAATCCAAGGCCAGCGAACAGGCGGCCAAGATTAAGGCAACGATTATTGTTTTCGTCTTCATGCTGGCGTGCTCCTTATTATGATTGCCGATTGTGAGTGCCGAAATCGCCCCTCTGGGACGGTCGGTTCGTTCATCTTCATGCGGGGTTACGAACCACGCCATGAAGTCTCTCTCGCAAAACTCGCAGCGTCTCTTTGTATTTCTGGGGTTCTTCGGCACTCAGAACCGCCTCGTTGTATGCGGTCCCGAGCGGCACGATGGAGTTCTTCTTTAGCCTGCCCAGCCAGTCAAATTCACCCAGCAACTCGCCTTCCGCCAACCCGATGCTGAGAGTGGCAAATCGTGAATCGGAGTCACGCAATGCCCCGGCTTGGGTAATAAGTGTTTCGACCGCAACAAGCGCCTGTGGTGAGGTCAAGAAGTACGCAACCACTCCCAAGTGTGTGAAACTCCTCGCGTCTGGCATCGATGAATCCACGAGCCGCAAGAGAAGTGGCAGTGTGTGCTCGTTGTAGCCCCATGAGTTCGAATCGCTCAGGCTGACTACAATGAATCTTTTAATCTTTGCGCTCACAAAATGTCAAATAACTCGTCCTGCGCTAAGCGCGCGTTCCACTTCTCGCTCGTTGAATCTGCCGCCGGCACGCAGCCAGCATCGCCCGCCAGTGAGGGCGCAGGAACGCCGGTTGTTGTAGGGCGTCGCGGGCGTATTTGCGGCCGGCTTGCGCGAGGTCGAGCGTCGCCTCAATGCGCATCTCGTCGCGGTTATTCGCCAGCGCCAGCACGCGCGTGTCCGCCGCCACGATCTTCGAGTCGCCCGCGGACCAGAATCCGCCGCCCTGCGGGCCGACGGTGTTGGCGAAGACGTAGCACACCTGGTTCTCGAACGCCCGGGCGACGATGCCGTCGCGGCCGCCGCGCTTGGCCTTCGACACGGCGAGCCGGTCCAGCCCGGCGTTCGGGTGGAACAGGATTTGCGCGCCCATCATCACCGGCAGGCGGACCAGTTCGGGATAGCGCCGCTCGTGGCAGATGATCGCGGTGCACGGGATGCCGTCGAGCCGGAAGAAGGCCAGCACGTTGCCCGCCGCGAAGAACTTCGCGTCACCGGGCGTGAGTTGAATCTTGTGGTAGCGGAATACCTCACGCCCGCGCCGGTCGAACACAAGCAGCGAGTTGAACCATCGGCCCCGGGCGCGCGTCGGTGAGCCAACCAGCACGTTGCAGCGATGCTCGCGCGCCGCGCCGGCGACGGCCCGCAGACCCGCCTCAACAGCTGCAGGATCCAGTTCGCGGAAGTTGATGTTGTAGCCGGTGACGGCGGTTTCCGGAAACAGGATGGCGTCGCCGCCCGCCCGCGCGAACTCGGCCACGTGGCGCTCGATAAACGCGACGTTTTCCGGGATCGTGCGCCGGAACTTCATCTGCACCGCGGCAACTTTCATTTGCGTTTTCACGTCAGGAACGCGGCCCGGAGAGGGCTTTGACCGCCGCCTCGATCTTCGGCTCGTAGGTTTCCTTGCATTTGTTCACCAGCCGGCAGGCGACGCAGACCTCCTCGGTGAAAACCTTCTTGGTCACCTTGGCCTTGATCAAGCGATAGAGTTCGTCGGCGCTCATCGTGTCGCCGGGCTTCATGCCCAGCACGCGAATGGCGTTCTTGTCGGAGGTCATTGAGTTCTCGTTGTCCTGCGGATGCGTTGTCAGGCTTCTTTTGCAGTGCGCTTTCGCGCGGTCCCACCACTCGCACGGCGCGCAGATGTCGTCCACGCCAATGACGACCTTGATCTGCGCCTTGGGGTTGGCCCGGATTTTCTGCGCCACGGGACCGAGCGTCTTGTGGCTGGACTTGCCGGTTCCCAGCGCATCGAGCATATCGAAGAGGTGATGGCCGCGGATGACGATTGTTTGCGAGGGGTCGGCGGCGCACGCGGCGCAGCCGAAATCAAGCGGGCAGAGCACTGCGGCTCCGGTTAGCGCGGAGGCTGTCTTGATAAAACCACGGCGCGTGGTGGAGAGTTTCGCGGGACGGTCATCTGCGGTTTTCATGGTTACTCCGAGGTTTGTGGTTTCCTGCTCTGAAACCGAACATGCGTATTCTGGCCGAGGAGGGTGCAGGCGTCAATCGCTGGCTGAAGTGGTTGTTTCTTGCGTTGACGGGCTGTGGGAGTGGCGTAGGATGCGCGACAGCAGGTTATGGACGTTTCCCGAAGGTTCCCGGTTAGATTCCAAGGACAATATCTTATGCGAAAAACCCTTCTCAGCATGGCGGCAATGTTCGTCGCCTCCACTCTCGTGTGCAGCGTGTCCCCGGCCGCCGAGCCGTCGAATCAAGCTGCGCGGCAAAAGAAGCTCAACGTCCTGTTCATCGGCAACAGCTTCACCGCGTGCCATAACCTGGCGCAGGTCGTCAAGGCCATGGCCGAGGCCGGCGACCCGTCCCTTTGCTTTGACGTGACGACGGTCATCTACGGCGGGCGACGGCTGGTGGATCACTGGCGATTGGGCACCCCGAATTTCGTGCGGATTGCGGAGCTGACCGCTGCGCAAGAGCAAGCGACGATCAAATCGCTGGAGGAGATGGTCGCCAAGGACCCCAAGGATAAATATGCCGTC
>Ga0265297_10005327_pt1 | contig 19735 bp, 19 predicted proteins | sample Munlanlwell13791_FD_192502 | JGI IMG/M metagenome (GOLD analysis project Ga0265297, IMG submission 192502) | Leachate microbial communities from a municipal landfill in Southern Ontario, Canada - Leachate well 137-91 | ecosystem: Engineered > Solid waste > Landfill > Unclassified | place...
TCACTCCTCACTCCTCACTTCTCACTCCTCACTCCTAACTCCTAACTCCCCCCACACCACCCGCTTCACATAATCTGTGTAGCTCAATATGATACGCACTACTTTGTCGCTGACGTTGGGCATAGAGTAGTCGGCCACGGGGCGGAAGTTCCGGGTCTGTCCGGTCTGCTGGTACTGCAGCTGAATCAGGCCCTGCATCACCCGTTCGGGATTCAGACCCACCATCATTACGCTGGCCTCTTCCATAGCCTCGGGCCGTTCATGGGCCTCCCGGATATTGAGCGCACGGAAGTTCAGGATGGACGATTCTTCCGATATGGTGCCGCTGTCGGACAACACCGCACGGGCATGCACCTGGAGGGCCAGGTAATCGCTCAGGCCAAAAGGCTTCATTAAGCGCACCAGGGGGTCGAAGGTGATCTTTTTGGCCTCCACCATCTTGCGGGTTCGCGGATGACAGGTCACAATCACCGGCAGACCGTACCGGGCGGCTATGGTGTTGAGAATCTCCACCAGGCGGGAGAAATTCCGCTCGGAGGCAATGTTTTCTTCCCTGTGTGCCGAGACAACAAAATACTGTCCGACAGTCAGATGGAGCGTGTCAAGCACCCCCGATGCCGCCACCTTGGGCAGGTAGCGGTGCAACACCTCGTACATGGGGCTGCCGGTCTTGATAACCCGGTCCGGCTGCAGGCCCTCTGCCAGGAGGTATTCGCGGGCAATATCGCTGTAGGTAAGATTTATGTCGCTGATGTGATCTACAATCTTGCGGTTGGATTCTTCGGGAACCCGCTGGTCAAAGCACCGGTTCCCCGCTTCCATATGGAAAATGGGAATATGCCGTTTTTTGGCGGCAATGGCGCAAAGACAGGAATTGGTGTCGCCCAGGACGAGCAAAGCATCGGGTTGCTCCTTTTCAAGGACCGGATCTATATTTATGAGAATCTGACCGGCAGTAGTAGCCGCATTGCCCTGGGCCGCGTTCAAATAGTAATCGGGTTTACGCAAGTCCAGGTCGGCAAAAAATATCTCATTCAATTCGTAATCGTAATTCTGACCGGTATGGACCAAAACATGTTCCACGGCCTCCGATGCATCCAGTTTTTGCATTACACAGGAAAGACGTATAATTTCGGGACGCGTTCCCACTACAGTCAGGACTTTTAGTTTTTTGAGTGAGGAGGGAGAAGTGAGAGGTGAGGAGGAGTTAGAAGTTAGAAGTGAAGAGTGAAGAGAGGGGGCAGGGGCAGAGTTAGAAGTTAGAAGTGAAGAGTGAGAAGAGGGGTTGTTATTTTTAGTGCTCATATTATTCCATTTTGTTCTATTGTTCTGTATTATAATGTCTTATATATTACTATTCTATGGTTCTACGGGTCTATGGGTCTTTTGTTCTATGCTCTACTGCCTTACTGTTCCATGCCTTACTGTTCCATGCCATTTTCGCAACTGACCCTATGGCAAACGACAAGAACTGACAAAATTCCTTTGGTGATTTCCTTCATGCTCCTTCTATCTACGCATAAAACTGCTATTGAATACTATCCCGTCAGGGGTCAAACATAGCAAAGTGCTATCACTCAGTATATCTGCACTTTGCATTACCAGACCATTTGACCCTTGATCGCCCACTTACGTATTTATTGGGTTTTAGACGATCCAACCGTCAAGGGTCAAACTCAAAAAATAACTAACACGCTGAATATCTGTTTTTTGAATCACAACATTATATAACCCTTGCAGTATCAATTTATCCTGAGACTCTTCACTCACTCCTCACTCCTCACTCAACTAAAAAACTTCGCAATGTCACTTATCGGTAAAACTTTTATGCCGTTTCCTCTTATTTGTGAAGATATTCCTCCATAAACAACATATCCACCTTGAGTCTGAGTCATCTTATTCCAGTAAAGAATCCCTTTAAAATAATCATTAGTAATAGTTTGCCCCGATTTTATTTCGACCGGGATTATTGAGTTGCCATCTGCAAGCAGTAAATCTATCTCATTACCGACATTATCACGCCAGAAAAATAGATTCCCGGGGTTGCCTGCATTGAACCTTCTTTTGAGAAACTCAACAATAATCAGGTTTTCAAAAAAATTACCCCGGAATGGGTGCGTTTCCAAATGCCGCTCATTTTCAAAACCGAGCAACGCAATAGCCAGTCCTGTATCATAAAAGTACAATTTTGGCATTTTAACAACGCGTTTATTAAAGTTCTCATGATAAGGTTGAAGGCGAAACGCAATGAAGCTAGTCTCCAAGACACAGATCCAAGAGCTTATTGTCTTGACGTCCACGCCCGTTTCTATTGCAAGGCTACTCATGTTCAACAACTGTCCGATTCTTCCCGCACATAATTTGAGGAATCGCTCAAAAGTGGCTAAGTCAGTAATATTCTTTATTAACCTCACATCTCTCTCCACATAAGTGGAAATATAATTTTTATACCACTTTGTGACATCAATGTCCTGATTATAAATTGCAGGATACCCCCCTCTAAACAATAATGCGTCAGCTTTAAGGTCAAACCCGTTAATCTCCTCAATAGACAATGGTAAAAGGTACAGATATGCAATTCTGCCCGCAAGGCTTTGAGAAATATTTTCCTGCAAAAGAAAATTATTGGACCCCGTTATGATAAATAATCCGTTTGAAGAAGATTCATCGAGAATCTGTTGCAAATAGGAAAAAAGCGAAGGAACACGTTGAGCTTCATCAAGAATAGCCCCCTCCGGATAGTTTGACAAAAAACCCCTGGGGTCTTCAGCTGCAAAACTTCGAATATCTGGATTCTCAAGGTTTACATAAGGTTTATCTGCAAATACAAATTTAACCAGAGTCGTTTTCCCGGATTGTCTCGGGCCGACAACAGCCACTGCTTTATAATGAGCAGCTAAACTTCTTAGTTCCGATTCTGCAGTTCTTTGTATCATGATAAAAAACATCAATACTACAATGCAAAATTACAATATTGGAATTGAATTCCAATATTGTAAATGAATTTTCGCACAATCTCACTCCTCACTCATCACTCATCCCAAAAACATAGCTGTATTAACAGCCACTACACTATCAGAAAGTTGTTGGGTGGTAGTATCGTTTGATAAGACAAATCCTTTTATGAGAGGCTTGTCCAAAAGATTATTCAGATCCAAAAGATGTCTGGCATCTGTTTTTGAAACATGTTCTGTCATCTTAATCTCAAAAGCCAAATATCCTTGAGGCAGTTCGATCAACAAATCGACCTCTTTGCCATCAGCTGTGCGAAGATGAAAGAATCTGGCATCTAACATACTGTTTTTCGCTTGCTTATAGATTTCTGCAATCACCAGACTTTCGTATTCATGTCCTGTAATGCCACCTTTCTTTTGCAGCACCGCTTGCAAAACGCCATTATCCAGATAGTGAATCTTAGGAGACTTCACCAACCTTTTATTCATGTTTCTATCCCATGCAGGGAGTATAATGGTCTGATAACTCATACTCAGATATTGAACATATCTCTGTACCGTCTTGGTAGTAACACCTATATCCTTACCCACATCCGATGCATTAAAAAGTTTTCCGGTACGAATAGCCATAGCTCTCTGCAATTTGACAAAAGGCTCAAGGTCTCTGAATGAAGCCAGGTCACGAACGTCACGTTCCAGATATGTTCTCACATAATTACGCAGCCATACAAATTTTTCATCATCAGTCAATAGTTCTTCCGTTAGAGCCGGATAAGCACCAAACGTAAGATAGTGAGTCCACGATTTCTGCTTAGCAGCATATTCAGGATCAAGTATTGCCGAAGGTAGAAAATCATTGACAACACTAACATCAGTCATAACTTTCTGAAAAAGAGATGATTCTACTGTATCAAGCCAATCTTGTGTCTTCAATTCAGGCAGCGTAAGCGGAAAAAGCTCCATAATAACACATCTACCGGCCAGGCTCTCTTTAACCTGTTTCATAAGAAGAAACTGACTTGATCCCAGTAAAATATACTTAGTATCAGGCCACTGATCGTAAACAGATTTAATACTCTCTATCAATGACGGTTCTTTCTGCACCTCATCAAGAGCAGCCTTTGGATATAAAGTCTTCCACTGTGTTGAAGTCAACTTAGCATATTCCATTCTGGCAATAGGATCTTCAATTGAGATATACCTGTATTTACTGAAACCATTCATTACCAAAGTCGTTTTGCCGGTTTGTCTTGCACCGGTAACCACCAAAATTCGTCCGAATTTTTGATTCGTTTGACTCAGAGCATAAGTGATTATTTGTCTTGCCTTCATGATGATATTGCTAATTCATTGCGCAAAGATACAAATTATGGCGTAATATTTGGAATACTACTCCATTTTTCATACAATCGTAAGCATTCAACGATTTTCGCCACGCATGCAGAAAACGAGGAGATTAATACAGCCATGGCAATTTCAGTCAAGCATGCGCGGAACAGAGAATCAGGCCCGAACATACGTTCACTAATCCCCGAAGAAAACGGTGAAACATCCTAAAACTATGGATCCGCCATGAGCCGTTGGGTCGCCAATCCTTGCTGCCGGCTTCTAAGGTCAGGCTATCGGCTTTATCGATTGTGTTGCCCCAAAGGAGCCACCGCCGAAGTGGTTCTCTACCTGTAGCAGGTGGAGGGAAAAGCCGTAGAAGACGGTCTTCAGGGTGTCGGCATCACGTAGCTCTCCTTTTAAGTTCTTGCCTTTAAGGTACTCTACACGGCTCAAATGTAGAAAGTCACGCCATCAAATCTATCGTTTTGTCGCCATTTTTGAAATGCGATTTGCTAAAATCTGCTTATTTGTTCTTGTCAATCAAAGGCATCTATTCAAATAGTTCGCCGAGATTCCACGACAGAAACTCGTCAACAGGAATGCCTCCAGATCCTACCACAAAAGAATGTATTGGATGATATTTTTGATTAAAAACAGAAAGACCTTCATTCGTGGTGCGGAGGCCACTTTTTACTTCGATAGCCACACATTGCCGATTGTACTCAACAATGAAATCGACTTCATCATCTCTTTCTCGCCAATAATATACTTTATAATCAAGCTCGTCGGCAGAATTTAAAATATGCGAGCCAACAGAACTCTCAACCCAACGTCCCCAAAGTTGCGGAGTAGTAAATGCCTTGCTGAAAGCGATTCCGGATAAAGCGCTGAAAAGTGAAGTATTAAATACCATCATTTTAGGAATGGAGTTATACTTTCGGGCATTGTCGTTGGCATATTTTTGCAGACCGCAAAGCAGTTGTGATTCCGCCAGAGTCGTCAAATAATTAGCCAAAGTAGTAACGTTACCCGCATCTTGAAGTTGGCCAAGAATCTTTGTCAACGAAATCTCCTCTCCAGAATAGGTGCAGCCAAGTTCAAAGAGCTGTTTCATAAGTACAGGCTTGTATATCGTTTTGGTCATCAGGATGTCACGTTCAATGGCAGGTGCTATGATGCTGTCTTTGACATAACGACGCCAGCGCGGTTCATTATTAATAAAGCTCACTCCACCGGGATAGCCTCCAAAGAAAATATATTGATCAACATTTAATCCGAATGCATCATACATCTCACGGTAACTCCAATGTGGCATACGAATCAGCTCATAACGACCTGCTAAAGACTCGGTCAGACCATCTTTGAGCAGCAAACGCGACGAGCCTAAAATGACTATTTTGAGATTTATGCCGTTGAATGTGTCGGCATCCCATTGTTTCTTGACTTCTTCACTCCAGTTGTTTAGCTTGTGAACTTCGTCAATGGCAAGCAAATACTCATCATGGTTTCCAAAGCGCATTCTTGCACGTGCCGTTTCCCACATTTCGCCAATCCATCCGGTATTTTCTTTGTCAACGCCGTCGGCAGAAACCAACATGTTGGAGATGGTGGTTTCTTGTAAAACCTGCCTTACCAAAGTGGACTTTCCAACCTGACGCGGACCGGATATTACTTGTATCTTATTGCGCGATTCAGACAATCGCGATAACAGTTCATTATATTGCTGTCTATTGTACATAACCGATTATTTATCAGGGTGCAAAGATATACATAATGTTCAAATCATAAATACAATTTACTCAATTTAATTTAAATGTTTGTTCAATTTTAAACTCTCTACGCTATCTTCAGAATCATCCAAAATGCAGTCCAAACAATCATTGGTTTTCAAGCGATAATAGCCATTTCCAAACGGGAACTATTCTAATGGTCTTATCATGATATTCCACCTCGGATTCTTCATCTTTCGTAATGGCCATCAAATAATTGACATTCAAACGATTCGACATCTTCAAAAGAGCCTCAAATTCTCTGTCGCGCGTTTCCACATCCTGAAGTGAATAGCATACCTGAACAGCCAGCGATTCATCAGGAACATAGAAATCCACTTCTATCTGACTGTTATAGAAATACACCTCTTTGCCATAGTATCGGCGAAGGTTGATCGCCACAATATTTTCGAGCAGCGAAGTATTCGGATCAGTAAGAAACAGATTCATAATCCCGTTGTCGGTCAGATAATACTTGCGGTTTGACTCCTTCTCGTTCAGCTTTGCAGAAATGTTTTCAAAAGGAAGTATGAGCCACGACTCTTCCATATACTTGACGTAATCGATAACAGTATCAACGCTTATCTTCTTTCCAACCGATGAAACCACGTTTGCCAGGCGGGTATATGATGATGGTTGCTTGACACTCTCGGCGAGCTTTCGAACCAAAATCTTTAAAACGAAACTGTTTCTTATCTGATAACGTGTAATCAAATCGCCGAAAACAATTCGATTGAACAGGCTGCTCAGCCAAGCCCTTTTGTCCTGAACCTGAAGCACTTCAGGAAGACCGCCTTGACGGAAATAAGCATCAAACACTTTTTGAATGGCCTTATTCTCTATATATAAGACATTTGGCTGACGGATGTCTATCTTTGAAAAACGCAGAAACTCACCAAAAGAAAACGGAAAGACCTCCTTGACCATATATCGACCGCCTAATGTCGTCGCAATCTCGCTACTCAGCATCTTGGCATTGCTTCCGGTTACATAGACCCTGTATTTCTGATCTGCTAAACGTCTTGCAAACTTCTCCCACTTATCAATTAGCTGAATCTCATCCAGGAAGAAAATCGGACGACAGTCGTACATCTCTTCGTAGCAAGTCTTAATGAGATCCAAGTCCTCCAATAATAGAGAGTTAATTCTGTCATCTTCAAAATTGAAATAGAGAAACTCTTTTATATTATGACCTTCACGAATGAGCCTTTGCATTTGCTGATACAACAGGTATGACTTGCCAGCCCTTCTCAATCCGACAAGTACATAATTCAAGTTAGCCTCAAATTGATAATTACGGTCAACCAATTCGATTGTCGGGATGAGATTCTGATACTCGGCAATAAGAGTCTTTATAAAATCCTTGGTCATAATCCTATTATTTTTTTGCAAAGATAATGGATTTGTCTATTATGATCGACAATAAAAGTAAGTATTATCGATCATATTCTACACCTATGTCATTTCACTGATTTTGCAATCGACAAGAATACAATTTTATCCCAAAAACATTGTTGCATTAACAGCCACTATACTATCAGAAAATTGTTGAGTGGCAGTATCGTTTGATAAGACAAATCCTTAGCCAAATAACCCTGAGGCAGTTCTACCGATTCTCTTTCGTACAATTGCACCTGATATATGAATTGCAACCTGAGAAAAAGATAGTTTAAATCGGATATGTCCTTGAACAAATCGCTGACTTCCTTTGAAACGTTTGAAGATACGCCTGGCTCCCTGTATGTATGAATGTAACCTAAAAACATCGCCCCACCAAATTTATTTTTGAACTTTGCCGGTGCGCACCAAATTCGAGCTATCTCCAGACCGCTTCAGGTCATTGTTAGGGAGGCTTAATAAGTGGATTGGGTCAAAGGCTTTGTCAAGGGTCAAATATGGCAAAACAGCAAGTGTCTATTGTTCAGCTACATAGCCAGAGCAAGCATTTGACCCTTGATTAGACTATTATGGATTCATTAGGTTTCCGGCGAGCTGGTCGGCAAGGGTCAAATATGGCAAAACAGCAAGTGTCTATTGTTCAGCCATATAGCCAGAGCAAGCATTTGACCCTTGATTAGACTATTATGGATTCATTAGGTTTCCGGCGAGCTGGCCGGCAAGGGTCAAATATGGCAAAATAGCAAGTGTCTATTGTTCAGCCATATAGCCAGAGCAAGCGTTTGACCCTTGATTTCGCACTCACGCATTGAGATGCGCCACTCCGGGTTTAGCGCGCAACACCACTTCGTATGGTTTATATATGCAAGATATTCAGCATATTATGTTTCGGTCCGAACTGCATTGCGCGCCACTCCGGTTTTGGCACCCTTTTAATAATAAAGAGACAACGATACATCGACTGCCTTGGACTGACGAGCGCGGCATTCAGTATATTAATATTGAAGATTTTCTGTTGAAAACCATAAATGAGATGTAGCCTTGCATGCGAGATGCGCCACTCCGGTTTTGGCACCACTGGCTGGATAGAATCTCAAGCCAACTCTCTGGAAATCACAACCCGGAGTCCTTGGCTCAACTGGCTGATGGACGTTGCAAACGCAGCAAAGAGGATATCGCCCTTTCTCTCGAGGGAACTTGGGAAGCCGACCATCTCTTTGAATGAGTGTCGGCTCAGTTCTTCAGTTGATTTGTGAACTTGGTCACAACTTTGTTTTGAAGTTCGACACCCCGGAGAAGTTCTGCAAATGGTGCAACATTGTTCCGAACAACAAAATCTCCGGAGGGAAACTTCTGTCAAGCAGAGTTCCCAAAAGGAAGAATCCGGTGGGACAGATTTTTCGCCTTTGCGCAAACGCCTTGAAGGATGCAAAGAATCCTATGGGTTATTACTTCCGAAGAATCAAATCTCGAGGAGGCCACATGCAGGCCATTGTCGCAACTGCACACAAAATGGCCAGAATCTTCTACGTGATGGTAAGGAACAAGTGTGCCTATGATGAGACAAAGGTTGGACTTGACGAAAAGGAATTTCTTACAATGAAAATCCAACGCACGCAGCGGGCGTTGGACAGGCTTAACGCAAAGCTCTCTGCTGCAGTATGTTAAAAAATGTTATATAGAAGTCAATGATTGTATGTGCATCGAAAATGTGTCCCGGTCGTATTTCGTTGCGAATGATGGATTCAATAGAAGCTTTCATGTGTTAATAAATTATCAGAATGATAAAGCTTTAAGATATTTATTTGCTTCAGAGATAGTGGAAAATTTCAAGTCAGTGCCAGAGATTTTCTTTTCTGTTATTTTTTTTGATTTATGCTGAGTGGATTTTACAGCATCCAACATAGCTTCCATTTCCGGTGAGAGGTTTATCAATTCTATGTCAAAATTCTTATTAGTAACAATAACGTTATAGAATTCATCCATAAAACTTCGTGTTATAAAATTAACACTGTCAAAATTGATTTTAACTCTCGTGCTTTTTTCATTAATTATCATATCACGCAGTTCTCGAGCCACGGATCTGGATTTCAAATCCTTGCTAAATAATTCTGTGATATCAATAATTTTTTCTCGCATAATGCAAAACTACTACATAATTGTTATTCCACAAAATCTATATAGTCAAAGCGCTTATTTACATAAGGAATACGCATAGCCACTATTGTTCCTTGCCAATTAACAATATCAGGTAAAGCTGTACTTTGATCAACTTCTCTGGACTTTAAATAAAGAGCATTCCCGGAAAGCATGATGAAATTCCCAGACAGACCTCCAATAATCATTTTTTTTGAGGTCAGAATTCCATAACCGCGATTTTCTGCATCTGGTAAATTTTTAGTTGAAATACCTTGATTAGCTGCTTTCATTGCAGATAAATGATCTTCAATCGTATTACCTGTCATTTTTCGATAGCTACCCAATAAAGTGATGCCTCTATCTGCAATACATACATCCAAATATCTCTTTCTAGGAAAGTACTGAGTAAATATATAACCTCTTTCTGATTCAGAATGTTCAACAATATTATCTACAATCTCACCAATCAAATACTTAAGCCCTCGTGTAATATTTGGTTGCAATTTTGACTGATTAGATAATATATCCTCAATTGTAGATATTACTCCATTTCTCTCTTTTGTATAGTTAACACTGGTTGGAAAACTTATTATTGGAATATATGTCTTTGATGAGCATTTATTCAACAATTGATTGAATTCATTAGTCCCTATTTTTTCAGGAATTATACCACCAGTCCCAAAGCAGATTGTATCCAAATAATTATTCGTATAACGATATCGTATTTCTTTATTACAACCACTTATATAAACCATCAGAGGAAGTATAAATAATGGAGTAATAAAGATATTTTCGGAAAAAACTAAAATATCTTCATCATCATGGCTTTGATTGATTTGATCAATTACAGAAAGAACTTCCTGTAAACCATGTGTAAACCGATCCCCAATTTTCGCTGTTACATTTATTTCCATTATTTCAATTTTCCTTTAGCTGACCATCTTCTATAGTTTCTGGCTTTATGCCTTTCAAATAGCCACCTTGCGTTTGTTCATGCAGGCTGCCTTAAATGATCAGATCATCTTCCCGGCATCTTCCACAAACTTGGCGAGGCCTTTTTCGGTGAGGGGATGGTCCAGCAGGCCCAGGATGGGCTTGAGCGGGCAGGTGACTACGTGGGCCCCGGCTTCCATGCAGTCGATGATGTGGCGGGTATGGCGGATGGAGGCGTCCAGCCTCCCTACAAAGGGCGAGACGTACCTGGCACCGGCTTTGGCTGCCAGCACGGCCTGTCCCGCATTGAAGACCAGCGTGCAGTTGGTCGCAATGTTTTTTGCCGAGAGGGACTTTATGGCCTTGATCCCCTCCGCCGTGCAGGGGATCTTCACCACAATGTTCTTGTGTACCGAGGCCAGCTCCGCTGCCTCAGTAAGCATCCCGTCTAGGTCCGTGGTTGACGGCAGCTGCACCATTGATCGGGGAAGACCTCCCAGTTGCTTACGCAACCGGGTCCCTCCCTCCGCGGGACGAGCTTCCCCTTATCAATGTGCAGACTGCCTTAAATGACTGTAAAATAAATGTTCTCCCGGGCCATCAGGGACGGGTTGGTAGTCACTCCGTCCAGGATCCCCAGATCCCGCGCCTCCCGGATCTGGGAAAGGTTAGCTGTGTCGATGAAGAATTTCATGATATGTAGGGGATTTAACTTATCAGATTACCTGTTTGTGTACATGCTTTCGTAGTACTTTTGATAATCACCGCTTGTAATACGATCCATCCAGGCTTGGTTTTCTAAATACCATTTTACTGTTTTTTCAATCCCTTCTTCAAATTGAAGAGAGGGTTCCCACCCGAGTTCGTTTTTCAATTTGGAAGAATCAATTGCATAACGCAAGTCATGTCCGGGACGATCTGTAACATAGGTGATCAATTTTTCTGAGGTACCCGGATTACGGCCTAATAGTCTGTCTACTGTGGCAATGATCACTTTTATTAGGTCTATGTTTTTCCATTCGTTGAATCCACCAATGTTGTATGTATCACCGACTCTCCCTTTATGTAGGATAACATCAATAGCCCTAGCATGATCCTCCACATATAGCCAATCCCTCACATTCTCTCCTTTTCCGTAAACAGGGAGCGGTCTGTTATACCGAATATTGTTGATGAACAACGGTATTAATTTTTCAGGAAACTGGTACGGACCGTAATTGTTACTACAGTTACTTATCACAATGGGTAATCCATACGTATCATGAAAAGCCCGTACAAAGTGATCACTACTGGCCTTGCTTGCCGAATAGGGAGAATGTGGATTGTAAGGAGTTGTTTCTAAAAAAAACGAGTCATCAAATTCCAAAGCACCATAAACCTCATCAGTTGATATTTGGTAAAAACGCTTGTTATCAAAGTGACCATCCCAACAAATTTTGGCCGCTTGTAACAAAGATAGTGTTCCCAAGACATTGGTTTTGGCAAAAGTAAACGGGTCTTTGATACTACGGTCTACATGACTTTCGGCGGCTAAATGTATAACAGTGTCTATATTATACTTATTGAAAATTTCCAGTATGGCTTCAAAATCACATATGTCGGCCTTAATAAATTTATAATTCGGTTCTTGATCAATATCCCTCAGGTTCTCCAAATTTCCAGCGTAAGTCAGTTTGTCCAAGTTAATAATCTGATATTCAGAGTAATTATTCAAGAATCTTCTTACTACATGAGAGCCAATGAAACCGGCACCTCCGGTTATTAATACATTTTTCTTCATAATTATTGATTCAGAATTGAGAGACAATGTGTTAGTGATTCTTTCCAGTAATGCACTTTGATTCCAATGCTCTTTATTTTTTCTTTTGATAAAACACTATAAGCCGGTCTTTTAGCCGGAGTAGGATATTGATTGCTTTCAATTGGATTAACATGAACTTTCACTCCTGAAAGAGCAAATATCTCATAAGCAAAATCATACCAGGATAATACTCCTTCGTTAGAATAATGATAAAGATGATACCCGTTGAAACCATTGTCTATGATTTGCATAACGGCTAATGCCAGATCTGTTGCATAAGTTGGCGTCCCCACCTGATCATAAACCACACTAAGTGTATCCTTCTCTTTGCCAAGTCTAAGCATTGTTTTTACAAAATTATTGCCAAATTCAGAATACAACCAGGCTGTTCTTATAATTACAGCATCACAGGCAGCTGAAGCAATTTCTAATTCTCCTTCTAACTTTGATTGTCCGTATACTCCTTTCGGGTTTGTCGGATATGATTCTTTTATTGGCGATGTTGAATTCCCGTCAAAAACATAATCTGTAGAAATATGAACAAGTTTCAGATTGTTTTCCTTGGCGACTTCAGCTAAAATTCTAGGTCCATAAGCATTTATGTTATGTGCGAGTTCTTTTTCTGTTTCTGCTTGATCAACAGCTGTATACGCTGCACAATTAATAATTACATCAATAGTATGTTTTTTTACAAGAGTATTTAATGCTTTTTTATTAGTAATGTCAGTTTCGGGTAAATCCGTATAGAGAAAATTATGCTCTAAACAATTTTGGGATATTTTTTGAAAAGAACGTCCAAGTTGTCCTTCTGCACCTGTAACAAGTATATTCATAATCAATCGAAAAAATCAGCATTTTCTAATAAAGGGGCATGAATATCTTTATCTGAAAGAATCATTTTCTCCTTAGCTATTGGCCATTTTATATCTAAAGTGGGATCACTGAATAGGACACTTCCTTCTGCCTGTGGAGCATAAACATTATCTACTTTATACGTAAAAACCGCTTCATCACTTAGCACAAGATATGCATGCCCAAAACCCTTGGGTACAAATAACTGATGTTTGTTCTCATCACTTAATTCTACCATAACATATTGAGCAAATGTTGGTGAAGATTTTCTTAGATCAATTGCCACATCAATTACTTTGCCTTTGAATACCCTTACAAGTTTTGCCTGTGCATTGGCCCCTTTCTGGAAATGAATCCCCCTCAGTACTCCATATGTTGATTTTGATTCATTTTCCTGAACAACCTCAAATTGCCCGATCTTCGAATCTATAATCTCTTTCTTGTATGATTCATAGAAGTAACCTCTTGCATCATAAAATACCTTTGGTTCAATAATTATAACACCAGGAATCTTTGTTGGAATAAAATTCATATTCTTCTTATACTAAATTTAATATGTACTGGCCATAAATGGTTTTTTCCAGTGACTGACCTAATTTTTTCAATTGCTCATTATCTATCCAACCATTGCGCCAGGCAATCTCTTCTATACATGCAATATAAAGCCCTTGCCTGTTCTGAACTGTGGCCACATAATTTGAGGCATCCAATAAAGCATCACTGTTTCCTGTATCCAGCCAGGCAAAACCTCGACCAAACAATTTCACCTTTAGGGACCCTTCTTCAAGATAAAGCCTGTTCAGGTCTGTTATTTCATATTCACCTCTTGGAGAAGGTTTAAGATTACGGGCTTTATCTGTTACTGTATGGTCATAGAAATACAAACCGGGTACTGCATAATTCGATTTAGGAATAATCGGTTTTTCTTCTAAAGATATGACCTGATTATTCTTATCAAATTCCACAACACCATAAGCACGTGGATCTTTCACATAATAGCCAAAAATACACGCTCCATTTTGAGTACTTGAAGCTTCATGTAGAAGATTGGTAAACCCTTGACCGTAAAACAGATTATCTCCTAAGATTAAACAACCGGGGCCACCCTCTAAAAATTCAGCTCCTAACACAAATGCCTGAGCCAATCCATTTGGGATTTCCTGTACCTTATAATGAAAATTCATACCTAATTCTTCTCCTGTCCCCAATAACTCTCTGAACATCGGCAAATCTCTTGGAGTAGATATTATCAATATCTCCTTAACACCAGCTAACATTAGCGTTGATAAAGGATAATAAATCATGGGTTTATCATACACAGGCATAATTTGTTTAGAAATTGCCTTAGATGATGGATACAAACGAGTAGCCGAACCACCGGCCAGGATGATGCCTTTCATATTGTTCTGTTTTTGTTATTCGTTTTATAACCGCGCGTCGGTGATGTTTGTGGGGAGGATGCCTTTGACGTCGTAGATGAGGGTGCCGGAGGATTTTAGGTGGGAGAGGTTGAGGGAGAGGAATTCTTTGTGGGCGACGGCCAGAATGATGGCGGCGTAGCCGTTGCTTTCGGGGAATTCAGAGATGATGGGAACTCCGTATTCGTGCATGACTTCTTCGGGTTTGGCCCAGGGATCGTAGATGGTGACTTCAATACCGTAATCGGTTAATTCTTTGTGGATGTCTATGGCTCGGGTGTTGCGGATGTCGGGACAATTTTCCTTAAAGGTGATGCCCAGCATGAGGATTTTGGCTCCTTTGACCGGTTTTTCTGCCTTGATCATCATCTTTACGACTTCGTTGGCCACGTATTTGCCCATGCCGTCATTCATGCGTCTTCCGGCCAGAATGATCTCGGGATGGTATCCGTAGCGTTGGGCACATTGAGCCAGGTAATAGGGATCCACTCCAATGCAATGGCCGCCTACAAGACCGGGTTTAAAAGGCAGAAAATTCCATTTGGTTCCGGCCGCTTCCAGTACCTGGTTCGTATCCAGTCCCATGATATTGAATATCCGGGCCAGTTCATTTACAAACGCAATATTGATATCACGTTGTGAGTTTTCTATGACTTTGGCTGCCTCCGCTACCTTTATGGATGGGGCAAGGTGGGTCCCGGCTGTGATCACTGAACTATAAATCCGATTGACCAACTCCCCTATTTCCGGTGTTGAACCCGAGGTTACTTTTTTGATCTTTTCAACGGTATGCTCCTTGTCACCGGGGTTGATGCGTTCCGGACTGTAGCCGGCAAAAAAATCCCGGTTGTATTTCAAACCTGATACTTTTTCGACAACCGGAATACAGGCTTCTTCTGTGACTCCGGGGTAAACGGTAGATTCATAGACCACAATATCTCCTTTGGAAATCACCTTTCCTACTGTTTCACTGGCTTTGACCAATGGCGTGAGATCCGGATTATTATTCTTGTCCACGGGAGTAGGAACTGTCACCACATAAAAATTGCTATCCTTGATGTCTTCCAAGCGAGTAGTACACTTGAACCCATCTTTTAATGCCTGTTGCAACAAAGCATCATCCACTTCCAACGTGGCATCGTGACCCTGCATCAATTCTTTTACCCGGGCTTCATTTACGTCAAATCCAATGGTTTTGAATTTTGTGGAAAATAAACGGGCCAGGGGAAGTCCCACGTAACCAAGCCCGATTACTGCAATACGGATATCTTTCATAAATTATGTAACTATTATTTCAAAAAGTTTTATTTTAAATTGTCCCAATACCATTTGATGGCTTCCTTAAGGCCTTTCTTAACGGAATATTTCGGTTCGTATCCAAGTAAAGACTTTGCTCTATCTATTGAAGCGAGGGAATGCGGAATATCCCCGGCCCTGAACGGTCCATATACAGGAGAAATTTCGTCTATAGCCGGATCAAAACCGGCAAGGCCTTCTCTTAGGTAATTGAACAACTGGTTAAGCGTTGTTCTTTCTCCAAAGGCCACATTATAGACCTTATTCACTGCCCTGGGATTCGTGGTTGTCATGGCCAGGTAATTGGCCTGGATCACATTTTCTATATACGTGAAATCCCTGGAATACTCACCGTCCCCATTGATCACAGGTCTTTCATGGCTGATAAGGCTTTTTACAAACAAGGGAATGACCGCAGCATAAGCTCCTTTAGGGCTTTGCCTTCTGCCAAAGACATTAAAATACCGGAGCCCTATGCACTCCATGCCATACGTTCTGGAAAACACATCGGCATACAATTCATTCACGTATTTAGTAACGGCATAAGGGGAAAGCGGGTTCCCGATCTTGTCTTCCACTTTGGGCAGTGTTTCGGAATCCCCGTACGTGGAAGAAGATGCAGCATAAACAAAACGTTTTACTCCGGCATCACGGGCAGCGACCAGCATGTTCAAAAAGCCCCCTATGTTTACTTCATTGGTGGTTACCGGATCCTTAATGGAACGAGGCACCGAACCCAGGGCTGCCTGGTGGAGGACGTAGTCCACACCTTTAACGGCTTCCCGGCATGTTTGAAGGTCGCGAATATCCCCTTCAATAAATTTAAAAAAAGGATGGCTTATAAAACCATCCATATTTGATTTGAATCCTGTGGCCAGGTTATCCAGGCATATTACCTTAAACCCTTGTTCCAGGAAAAATTCACACAGGTTGGAGCCGATGAACCCGGCCCCACCTGTGATCAAAACTCTGTTATTTTTCATTCCATTGGTTTTATTGGAGCTCTTCCTTTTTAAGTCTTTGCACGTGTCCGCGACCGAGCGCCTTGACCTCGCACCCCAGTCTGAAGTATTCGCGAATGGTATCGTCATCCAGAATACCAAAACAATCAATAACGGCCAGTGGTTTTCCGGCCCATTTGACTATGTCTTCGGGCTTCAGGTGCAGGTAATCATGATGGGGCACAGCCAACACCAAGGCTTCAGCTCCCTTGAGCATGGCCGGCAGGTCTTTTTCCACCTTCAGGTTTTTCAAATTTTCCTGGTTGCGGAAGAAACGGGACCAGGATTGTCCGATGGCCGGATACGTTTCCTGCGATTCAAATTCGTACCAATGATCCACGTAAGGATCGTGAACGCGGATCTCTGCACCCATCTCGGCCAGTTTCCGGACGACCATCTCCGATCCGCTGTAGCGGGTATCTCCCACATCCTGGCGGTAACTTGCACCGCAAAGAACCACATCGGCCCCGGCAATATAACGGCCCATGTTACGCAGTGCATCACGCACCAGTTCAGCCACGTGAAGGGCACGGGTGTCGTTGATGTCAATGGCTGTCGGGGTTATTTTGAATAAGTTGTCTCCGTCTTCAAAACCCAATATGTGACGGTATGCCCAATAACCCAGCCCGCCGTCTTTGGGAAGGCAATACCCACCTATCCCGGGACCGGGGAAGATCATATTGCTGTGGGTGGGGCGCATTTTTATGGCTTTTATCACTTTGATCAGATCCACCCCGTTGCGTTCGGCAAAAATGCTCCATTCGTGCAGGTAGGCCAGGATGGTTGCCCTATAAGAATTTTCAATAATCTTGGTGGTCTCGGATTCAATGGGACGATCCATTACCGTAAGAGGGAATTTCTCTGTATTCAGGACTTCCCGCAGGAATTTTTCCACCCGCTTGCGGGCCTCTGCATTGCATCCCGAGCAAACCCTCCAGAAATCGCGGATACTGGCCACGTATTCCTTGCCCGGCATAACTCGTTCAAAACTATGGGCCAGCAGCGGTTCGGATTCAATGCCACGGGCAGCAAAGGCTTTTTTCATAATGGGCCAGGCAACAAATTCGGTCGTTCCCGGAGCCACGGTGGTTTCAATAAGCGTGAGGCAATGCGGCTGAATTCTTTCTCCTATGGTGCGAATGGTTGCTTCCAGGGCTGCCATATCGGCTTCCCCGGTAACCATCATGCCCAGATCCTGCTTGACAAAATCACACTGCACATCAACCACCACAAAATCGGCCAGCGACAAACAATCGCTGTTGAACGTTGCCACCAGCGTCTTCTCATCCTTCACACATTTTGAAATCAGGGCATCTACTTCCGGGTCTTCAGCCTTTACGGGAGATTCTCCTCGATTGATCATGGGGATCTTCCAGTAACTGCGCGTACTGGGACGCTGGCAGACAATTACAAACTTGGAATATTTCCCCTGCTTGTCTTTGGAACCTGCCACCACAGCAGCCATCACAGCTCCCACGAATCCGGCCCCCATGACCACCACCACTTCCTGTCCTTTCTGGTGGACGTGCTTTGTTAATTTTGATAAACGTTCAAATTCAATTTGATAATCTTTTTCCTCCGGAAGCGGGAACTTTTCTCCTGCGGGGTTGGTGGAGTATTTAGTCATAATAATATATTGATTTAAACATGAAACACTTCTTCCATTTCTGCCCACCATTCGCCGTTTTGACAAGATTCCAAGGGTTGTTGGCAGGGTTCACAGAGCTTCCACCATTGCTGTGTAACAGGATCTGCAGCCATTTTTTTCATATCGGCTTCGTAATCATTCCCTATGTATTCGAAATAACTGAAGAGCCATCCATCTCTATAAAAAATGCTGTAATTCCTTATTTTGCAATCGTAAATTGTTTTCAAAACACCCAGCCAGACCGCTTCATGTAATTTCTTGTATTCTTCTTCTTTTTCAGGCTTTAACCGAATAACGCTTCCGTATCTTTTCACAATGCAACCATATTGTATATGTAAAAATGATCAAAAAGCAGAACAAGGGAATGAGGAATCCGATAGCCATATTTTTTTCTCCCATGGCACCCATGAGTACAGGAGTTATTGCTCCGCCTACTATGGACATAATTAGAAAGGAAGAGGCGCGTTTTGTGTTTGTGCTGTCTAATCCCCTTATGGCAAGGGCAAATATCGTGGGGAACATAATGGATTCAAAAAGATAACACAATAGTAAGGCCACCAAAGCCAGTTTCCCCGGAATAAAAGTAACCACCATCATACATGTTGAGGCACCAATTGCACAAAACATCAGAATTTTTTCAGCTTTAATGTATTTCATGATCCAGCTTCCTCCCATACGACCTATCATAAATAATCCCATGCCTCCAAAGGATAGTATTAATGCTGCTGAACGCGGACTGAAAGCGAGAATGTTTTCTGTAACATAATTGATAAAAAAACTGTTGATCCCAGTTTGGGCTGCCACATAAAAGAATAAAGCCACTACTCCAAAAATAAAACCGGCATGTTTCCAAAGGCCTCCTTTGACATTTTCTTCATCCTTTATTACAATTTCAGGCAATTTGATACGACTAAAAACGACGGCCACAATCAACACTACTATCCCAATGATTGCATAAGGAAGTGCTACACTACCATCATTACCGCTTTTTCCTGTAAAGATTAGAAGTCCTCCAACTAGTGGTCCGCAGATCCAACCTAACCCATTAAATGATTGGGCCAGGTTTAGTCTTTGCGGTCCGCTGTCTTTATCTCCGAGCACCGTAATATATGGGTTGGCTGCTGTTTCCAGGCAAGTGAGTCCACAACCGATAATAAACAGTGATAAAAGGAAGAACTCAAAGGACATGATCCGTTC
>Ga0265297_10005328_pt1 | contig 19732 bp, 23 predicted proteins | sample Munlanlwell13791_FD_192502 | JGI IMG/M metagenome (GOLD analysis project Ga0265297, IMG submission 192502) | Leachate microbial communities from a municipal landfill in Southern Ontario, Canada - Leachate well 137-91 | ecosystem: Engineered > Solid waste > Landfill > Unclassified | place...
TGGAAATTTCAGCCTATTGTTATTCGGTCCTACGACGCAAATAAAGACGGAACTAAATTAACGGGCGATCCGGTCTATGCTGTACACCAAGAACGACAGAATACAAAAAACACGCAGTATGGTTTTATCCGAACGATAACGGATAGCGGGGACCTTAAGATATTTGTGCCCCGGCACGCCAACATTCGAGTGGTAGGAGACGCCCTGCTGTCTGTAAAAGGTAACGTGTCTTTAAAGGTCAAGCCTACTTATGGCGACGCTGCTGACAGTGTTTTTAACCTGACTGTTCAATCGGACGGAACTACGAATGTGTTTTCTAAAAATAAAATCGTGGTGGACGTGGATTTAGTGGACGAGGCGTCGGGGCCTAATATATTTTTAGGAGGAGAAGACACTCCTGAGGCAGCGGTTAAAGGCGAGACACTCAAAGATTTAGTTGATGCCCTATACAACAACTTAAAAGACTGGGTTCCGGTTCCGAGTGATGGCGGTATGGCGTTAAAAACTTTGTTACTTAATGCTACCTATGGATTTATAACTAAATACGCTTCTGATGGGGATAAATACTTATCTATTGACAAGAAAGTAAAGGTGTCCTGATGGCATTAGTAAAAGAAACCCTTATAACACAAATTAAAGACGGGATATATCCTGATTTAAAAGATGAATTTGAAACGGAGTTCACTACTCTTTTTCAGTATGGTACGGATGACATACCTGATGTTCCAAGTGATACCCCGCCTTCTAAGATAAGAGATGAAGTAAAAGCTAATGCCGCTGCCAGAGCTTCCGACTGGGCAGATAGATTGGCTGTAAAAATATCTGAGGTAGTATCTTCTGCGGTTGGTGATGCGGTGGACACCTTTGTTAAATCAGGTACGGTCACTGTTCCGGCTGGTGTGGCGGTTTCTACCGCAGGAACCGCCGCTGCGCAAACAGGAGCTACAACAGCACCAGGAATTGGGAGTATATCATAATGGCCGCGTCAAAATTTATTTTTCAACTGGTTAATGAGGAAAATCAAAATCCTCTTGATATCCGATTCGGAGACAGCAACAGCAGCACCAACGACTGGCGGTATTGCGATTGGGATTTAGATGGTAACGGATCTATTAAAAAAATAACTAAGCAAGAAGCAACTGTCCAGTCGGCTTTAAAATGCGTGTTCACCGAGAAACAGACTAGTGGTTATGGCACTAATGTGTATTTGGTAATAGGTGAAAAAGATGTGGTGGTGAGGCGGATGAGCCTGTTCATGGACATCACGATGGCCATGATGGCCATGAAAAGTTTCTTAGACGCCCAGGCCGAGGCTCAAGAGTTGTCAGCAGATGATTTATTGGCCACCATGAATCAACTGTCTGTGGTGGATGACTCGGATGACCGGACTACCAGCAGGGTTCGCATGAGCTTGTTAACCAATTCAGGGGTCGAAACGTCAATAGGAGTCATATAATGCGTGATATTCAGACCATTAAACAACAGATAGTCAACTACGTTCTGGCCTTGCGCAAGAACGTTCGGCTGGTTGAGGGTGACACCGAATACGATGTAGCAGTGGAATCCGTGGCTCCGTTGTTCTATCGTTATGAGGTTCTATTGGAGCTGGAGGATCGGACTCGTAACCTATCTGAATTTGAGAGTCTGATCGCCGACGAGGCGTTTAAGGTCACGTTGGTGGATGCCCTGGGTAATAAGCCTGACGGCACGCCCTACACGATGGATGACGTCAACACCCTGATCTCCAATCGGCTGGATGCCTATGTGGCGGATTTCAACATCATTCGCAGCTCGGGCACCAATGCCACGGGCTTAGTCACGATGTACCTGGCCGACGCCACACCCATAAGCTGGAACAACAACACGGAGTTTACGAGCGCCAACGGCCAGACTTACCAAGCGACATCCACCATAATGAACGTCATCCCTAACTTCAGTCAGGCTAAAGGTCTTTATTACGTAACCATCACCGTCCAGTCCTCTATAACCGGACAGGTAACCAACGCCACTGCGGGTTCAATCCGGACCGTCAGCCCTAAGCCCACGAGCTTCAGCTACTGCACGAACGAGACGGCCATCACCGGCGGTTCGGATAAAGAAGAAGACCTGGAGCTTATTGACCGCGCTCGTACGGCCTGGGCCGACCGGGTTAATGGATCGGTCGGGGCACTTGATCAACTCGCCAGCTCCCAGACTTACGTGGATGACGTGCTGGCCCAAGACCAGGACGATGAACCTAATGGCGTCTACGTTGGATCGGTGTGCGACCTGTTCACCCAGTTCGTGGCCGAGAACACCGAGCTGGTTGAGGAATTCTTTTACTGGCCGGGAGAGAGCGGAAATGTGGCGTCAGAGACTTTTCAATTTACACCGTCAAAACAACCGTTGGTTTCGACAGTAAATCCCGTGGTGTTCACATACGAACTGGCCAACCCCATAACAGATCCGGCAATAGAACACCAGGTTGTTCCGGCCTCTCCCTTACCGACGGTAACTATATTGTCAGACACCGGAACTTATTCGGGGTCGGTTAAAGCCCAAGACATGATACAGGTACAGCAGGTGCTGACCATCGGACAGACCGCCGGGTTATATCAGCGTAAAATGAAGGTGCTGTATGTCTACGATAAAAATCCTTATTTACTCCAGTCCATAGTGGACGACCCGGCAAACCGGATGGTCGGCCCACAGGCTCTGGTTCGTAAGGCCGTAGAAATACCGATCCGGGTTATCGTCGAACTCGCGGTGTCTTTCGGTTATGATGTTGCGGCTGTTCAAGCGGCGGTCACGTCCAACATCGGGGTGTTCTTTAACGGCGGAACCACTTCTTACGGCAAGCAGTTTGCACGTAAGAAAATCGGAGAGAGTATTCAGCACACAGATATCTCCCAAGTCATATTGCGGACGGCGGGCGTGGTGTCCTACGATACCGACACATTCTATGTCATAAACACCGTGACCGGAAATCTGAGTGATCCCACGACTATAAAATCCAATCAGTACGCCACGCTATTCGACGTACTGTATACGTTTAATACCTTTAATCTTTCGAACTTTACCACCAGTTTTTAACGAGGTAACCAATGACACTTTATCGAAATTACACGGTAGTCGTCCAGACCTCTACTGCCCCATATGAACCCAACAATGATCTTGAGTTGCTGTTGTACGAGGGTAGGCTGGAACTCAAGCCCGATCCTAATAACTCGGGGGCCATGGGTGTATTTTCATACGGAACGACCACTCTGGCTACTCCGGTGTACATACATAGCATCACACCCATACCGGCTACGGCATTTGCAGCTGATGTGACTAATCGTCCTGGGGAGTATGACTTCTTGGAGATTGACCTTAATAAGGCCGGTACTGCCAGTTATGCGGGTGAAACGTTATATAGCGTGATCGGGCGCCCGGCTGGGGATACCGATTTTGAACACGCCAGTGTCATAATAGATAACACCGACATATCCGACCCCAACATAAAACAGCTTGTTCGGGCCTCCACCGGGGATACCGGAACGCTAACCGATAACATATTCTATGCCGGGGGGACAGTCACGTACACCGTTCAGCCGGATATTTCAGGCACACTTATTGCCGATGCCGAGAACAGGTTTCTGGCCCTAGGAACGTTGCCGGATGTTATCAGTACAAAATACGAATTGGTTTCGGTGTACCCGGCCTATGCCAAATTATATTCTGGTCAGGGTAAGAAGTTGATAGCCAGGTTTGATGTTCACTACACGGACGCCGCTGGAGCGAAGTACGCATTTTGGAACGGCATACCGGCATTCGAGTCCACGGAAGGGTCGTGGGTAATACACTTGACACATGATCAATATAACCAAACACGATCTGAAGAGTTTAGCGTGCTAGACCTCAGAACCCTGACCTACACGGTGTCTATCAATGAAATAACGGATCATGTGTTTATCAGATCTTTTGGCCTACCCCCTAAGATAACAACCACCCCCACGGCGGTTAAAGAGCAGGTAGGGATTCATGGGTTTTTAAGTGGTACCGACCGTATTGTCGGCATAGGTGACTGGTCCTATAGTGCGCCAGTGAATACCCCGGCGTATAATCTTGATGTAACCGGTACGTTGGGTATGCGTTTACGGGTTAGCGGGGTAAGTAGGATAAGCATCACACCCACCGCTACTTTGATAGGTATTATAGCATCTAATTATTTGTCGGCAACTTCTCTAGGTATGACCGGTATTATATCAGGAAGCGCAATGCTCAGCCTAACGGCGTCAGGTTTCAAAGCCATGCTGTCCTCCGATACCACGTCTTTAGCTCCTATGGCATATGCCGATACTGCGGTAGCGGCGCTTAGTCTGGGTGACCCTATTGTAAATACCGGAGCTACGTATATAAAGTTAGAAGCTGGTAACGCCATTCGAATGCAAGTTTATGATGGAGTAAGCGCGACCACCCAGGCCATGTATGTCACCTCGGGTTTAGCTAGATTCGGTTGTGATCTTACAGGAGGTTCTGGAGCGTCTTACATGGCTTTTGACACTTCAAGCACGACAATAAAAGCCGGAGGAACTACTGTATTTTACGCGGATGCTACCTCTGTTCATATATCATCTGTCAGTGCCTCTGGATACCCGGCAATAACAGCTTCAGATACTCAGGTATTTATTAGTGGATCAGCCAGCACCAGCGTGGAAGCTAATTCATCAGATGAAGTCAATATCTGGTTTAAACCCGTATCTTCCGGATTAAAAGCTTTCACGGCTTCGAGAGTGTCTGGTACGGTCGAAATGGGTTATGACGTTACCACTTATCCCAAAATAAAAGCCGCAGCCTCACTTTTAACCGTGTATGGGGCCGCAACAGTACGTATGGAATATGGTGCCACTACAATAGTAGGGTACTGGTATTCTGGTTCTCAACTTAAATTTTTAAGTGTTAATGAAGAAGAATTGGCTGCCGTATGGTTGGGTTATGATGTAACTAATATCGTAGGTTTAGCTCAAAGAGGTGCGATAAAGATGACATACACCGGTGTTACTATTTTTAATCAGGATGGTGAGTATATTGCCATGATTAACACCGGAGCCTATGTTATCACCTCTGATTCCTATATAGGACCTACCGGAGGAGGTTATAGTGGTACTGATGGTTATTCAGGCCACCATACGTGGGATTTTACTGGTTCTGCGTTAACTACGTGGAAGATTCCATTTTATTCGGGTGATTCCGCTATCACGGCTTTACTTACGGCGACGCCTGCCCAGGGGTCTATGGCAATAGGGGTGGCTACTGCTGGCACTATGTGGCTTTATGTTTATTCAAGCGTAACAGGTTGGAAACGAACAGATATCTCGACAGCGGTATAAATAATTTAACTGAAAGGATGAACTGTATGCGAAAAGTCAAACTCACAGGCGAAGAGGCAAATCTGGTTTTCTCGGCTTTAGAAAACGGAGACCCCCAGCGGGGACTGTCTCTGGCGGACGTCCGGACGGTCATGCCCGTGCTGGAAAAACTAGAAGCTCAGGCCACTCGGCAAGCTATTCCCGGAGGAGAGAAGCTCATTTTTAATCCTCAATTGGAATTAGTTCTTAAAGAAAGTGAATTCCAGACTTTGAAATCAAAGCTTGAGGGATCTTCTGGATGGGCCAATGCTACTGTCGGGCGTAAGGTCGTTAAGCTGCTGGAACGCCTGGCCGAGACACCCAATGAACCTGATAAAGAAGGGGCATAACATGAAAGCCGGAGACGTTAAGAAGTTTTATGACCAGGTTATCTCGGCGGACAGCCGGGGTAACCTGGACCCTCGTAAATTTGGGATTAACGATAATTTCCTGCTGGCGGCCATTCGGGCCTACCAGCGGGAAGACCCGCCGGAACATATCGAGGCACTGGTGACCGGATTTATTGCCACGGAAGAACTGACGGTCCACCGCCGTCGAGCGGTGTTGGAGCTTACGCGCGATATCCTGGTCGGGCTGTCTAAAAAACAACTCACTGCTGAAGACCGCGAGCGGTTGCGGGAGCTGCTAACCGCGTACTTTATTTAAGGTATAACCCCATGGCCCACTTTATATACGTTTACCCCGTCCCGGTATTACCGGCCTACGGCTTCTTGGCCGACCTGTCTACCAACATCATACCTCCTCAGGATTTCGTGGGTGTCCCGGGGATATCCGGGCAGGTGTACCTCCGGTGGACCAAGCACGTCAATACCGCCGACCCGCTAAACAACCTGTACACCGAGATATACCGCAGCACCGACCTGGCCACGTGGAACCTGCTGGCCACCAGGCAGTGGTTGCTATATTCGGACTACACGGATGTAGACGTCAAAGTCGGGTATACCTACTATTACCGCCTGAGATTTGTCCGGCGGGATGTCGATGCCGTGGTGTCGCACTTTTCCGACTACACGCCGGTGTACGGCGCGCGGGTGGTCAGCGCCCTGGGTTTTGAACCGCGTGATGAGTACTCCAATAGGTTTCTATATGAGTTACTTAACAACCTACCGGGTACCCGGATTTATGACCGGACAACCGCCGCCACGTTCTCCGCCGATGAGCAGCTGTGGCAGACGACCTGCCGCATCACCGACAGCTTCAGACTCACGGTGGACGGGTCGGTCGCTCACGAAGAACCGACCGACGCCCAAACGACGTACCAGAAGCGGCTAGTCAGCTTCATCATGGATAACAAGCACGTGGTTATTCAGGGTCAGAATGCAGTCGACGGAACTACTGGTGAACAACAGCCAGTAAGCGCTTACCTGATTCACACGTTCTTACAGAGCTACGCCCAGCAGTTCAAGACCCTTAACGACACGTACCTCCAGATCGTGGCTAATAAATACGTGGATGCCCCGCAAATATACGCCCTTGGATTCTACCCGGTTGTGGCGAACGTCAAGACCTCACCGGTTTCCGAGTTGTATGCTTCGTTTGGGCAGTTTATGCGGCTTGAACCGCTCAAGGCCCAGCAAATAAACCAAGGTCTTATTCACTATCGACAGACCCTGCGGGACAGTTTCACCAACGTCGAAAGCGTGGGGGAGGTGCAGGCCATAAATCAGGCGTGCGCCGACGTCCTGGGTATTACCACCCAGAATATCAGGGAATACAATAAGATACACTGGTTTAAATCCGATAGGGAAACCAAGCTATATAAGGCGCCGGATGCCGCTGAAGTCTGGAATCTGACAACCAACTTTGCTCCTTTGGGATGTAACATATCCTTTACTTTGATAGACCGCAGGTATACCGTGTATGTTGAGTACGTACTGGATGCCACGTCGGTGGCCGAGATGCAGATCATAGGTGGACTTACGCCCGGACCAGGACCTAGCGATGTGGCTAATCCAGATAATCCGTACACCTATTTATTCCGCGTTCATCTTGTGCCTTATAACGCACATGCCTACGACGTTAAGCTCCTTTTTGATGCGGACCCCATCGCGTCCACCATGCTTACCGCCGAATATGTGAGTGGATCTGGAGGGGACTACATTACGCAGCCTATGCCCGCCACACTAATAGGTTGTAAGAGCCTGTGGATTGGGTGGGAAAATCATAACATAAATATGTATGGTCGCAAGTTCCTACTCCAGGATACCACAGACACCCTCACCTCCGATGTGGCTTACGCCAATGAGAGTTTCACCCTAAGCAAAATAGATCCTGACCTTAATCTACCCTCTACGCTTATTTCTGGTGATTATCCTAACGATCCGGATATTACCACTTCAAAATTATTTACCATAATACCATCGGAAAAATTAATAATATCAGAAAGAGATGACGTTTCTGAGGGGGTGAGTTTTGGAGTTGAAATAGGATCTCCCTATACCGATTATGTACTATATGGGGATAAGCGGGCGTGTTTTACTTTGGACTTGCCTACTGGAACGCCTACGGTCAACCCGCCTTCTCCAGCTACCGTGTCAGACATGCAGTGGGTTACTCGTGCGATATTAAAGCTGTATGTTTACTGTAATACTTCCGCAGGGTACATCAAACTTTACCGTCTGCGTAAAAGCCGAGACGCAGCTATTGCGTGCTGGAATCGTCGGGACACTACTAATGTGCCGTCAGGAAGTTGGGAATGGGATGGCTCGGCTTACGTGTCGGTGACCGCCCCTGCCGGAGACACCTGGACAACCGAGTGTTGGGAAACTTCGGGAGCCAGTGGGCTATCGGACGCCAGGTTTTTAACCGAATTCTATATCCCGAGAATAACTACCGACGCACCGCAGTGGGTGTCCGTGGATATCACCAGTGTTATTCAGGACATCTATAAATACGAGGCCTCTAACTTGGATATGGCGAATGATCCTGAGAACATACTGTTTACCGGATTTATGTTAACGTCCGAGGGGTTTACCAATCGGTCCATGACCATACTGGCTAGCAGCGATGACGCGACATACAAACCTAAGTTGGAGTGGTCAAAGCTGGTGCACGGGCTTTATCAGTGTCCGACCAACACCACTACTTACTTTTATATCGACGGCACTACTCGGTATGGGCGCATGCTGGTGCAGCAGTCTGCCACAGAACCCATCAGCTACATCCGGACGGTTAATGAACTGATTAGAAGTCAGGATATTATAAAGGATGCGAATGTCACGCTTACTCTTTCTGGACCGGCTACCATGGCGGTAGGAGACCGTGTGTATGGCGAGACTACAGGCGCCTGCGCGACGGTCACCACCACATACACGACATTAACCCTTGCCACTTCACCGGTGTCCACCATGATGGTTGGTGCCCGTGTTTACGGACAGACTTCTGGTGCCTATGGAACCATCAGCGTTATAGCCGGTTCGATACTTACGGTTTTAAAAGAATACGGAAATTTTTCTGACGGTGAATCCATTAGAACAACCAGTCCGAGTTTAGGCACGTTGGTAACCATTACCACGGCGGTTAATAGTCCGGTGCTGACGGTCCAGATGGAGATTCGTAATTTCTCTACCTCAGAGTCCGTTCGGTTACTGACGCCCTATGCACCGGCAACACTCACCATAGATGATATAGCCTACATCGGGAACATGAGTGTCCGGTTGTCCCGCATGCCCGTCTCCAGCTCAAGCATAACGGTATACCATACAACATCCCCGGCTGCGGCTGAAGTTCCGTATCCTGCCGAATACCCGGCCTACACGCCATGGACAGAAGTTGGGGCTGGTATTGCCCCGATATTTGTTACCAGTCCTGCGGGGTCGGTTAATATCATGGCTACTCGAAATGAAACAGAACCTGATATTATTAATCTGAATGTTACTGATGATGTTTCAAAAGGTGGTGTTCCTCTGACTAATGACGTCATAGTGACCTACCAGTATCTGTACGACATGGTGTCTTTTGGTCGGGCGGTTACTACGACAGACAACATAACGGACATAGACGGGTGTAATCGGGTGGCCAGCGGGTTGTTTATCCAGCGGGAATCTGATGCACAGTATAAGTGCGATCTGATGTTACCGCAGGAACCGGCGCTCAATGCTTTTCCGGACATAGCGGGCGATGCCACGACAGATGAGTACTCCGATCACAATCTTGGTGTGTTGTGCCAGGCGGTTCACAACATCAGACGCCAAGACGGGCCGGTGGATGTTTTCAAATACCAGGTGGCCGGTAAGCCTTATTATATACCAGGACAGAACTATCACCAGTTTTTTGAAAGGGTTTAGCTTATGGTAGGCGAACAAAATATACGGATGCCCGGCGTGCAGTTTAACCGGGGTATGGACGTTACGGCGGAGATGCTTAACGGCCTACAACAGTACCTGTCCAACGAGTTGTCTGAGCGCACGCGCGACCTGGTAAAGTATCCGGGTTTTGCCTGGGGATTACGGGTGGGGGCCATCAGCGGTCAGTCTATCACCATAACCAAAGGCGTGGGGTTCGACCAGTATGGCAGTAGAATATATCACGATACCGACGCGGCGTACAAGCTGACTTTTCCATTTTCAACCACATCCACTAATAACGTAGGATATCTTTGCGTGCAGGCCCAGCTGGCGCCCGCGCTTTATAAGGTACATCCTTACGACGGCACACGCCATTCTGTGGAATCCGTGACGTCTCTCGTTTTCTCTATTCAATTAGAGGACGATCTTTACAAGGATTTCACTCGAATTTATGCTCCGGGAAATAACGGGCTGGTCATAGCTAGACTCACCATATCAGGGTCAAGCTACAATTCAAGCGACGCCTCTGCTGACGACCGGTCACCCATGTTGACCCTGCGTAACGGTAGTCTAACATAACTTTAGAGGGGTTTTAAATGGCAGCCACTGCAACATACACGCCCGATACCAGACTTCACGATTTTCTGTATAACCCGTATAAGGCGAACTCTAAATACACACTGAACCGTGGATATCTTCTGGCGGAGGACGACCTTTACAATTTCAGTAAGTTGATTTCCGACAGCATAAACAACCACACGCTGGGCCTCATTAAATATCCGGGTATAGTTAGCAGGACCGAAACGTCAGCGAGCACCGTGGCAGACGACCAAGTCAGGTCGTATGGCAAGTTCGAGATACTGGCGCACTCGACGGCCAACACGTTTTTGATAAATAACGGTGTGGCTTACGACGGATACGGCAATCGGTTGTTTGTCAGAGATCGCACGGTCGTCACCCTGACCTTTCCTGCGGATTTAGATACCGCCGGGTCACCTCCTGCGGAGTATGGGTTTTTATGTGTCCGCAGGAAGCAGGCTAAAAAAGTTATTTCCTACTTGCAAGATCCCGTTAAGTCCCTGCCGGTCTTGGTCAATTACGTGGCTGACACCGAATTTTACATCGCGGCCAAGGCCACGTTAGCTGTGATAAACGGGGAAGACTACTACTATCCGGTTGTGGATTCTGATGGTGTTATTCCGGGCCTGGTTATTGGGCGGGTGTTTAAGAACGCGGTGTACGAGCCGGATATGACGACCTACCGGTCTCCGATCTTGGCCGTTAAAGACGGAGTGTTTCAGCCTCTAACGGGATTTAACCTGGGCTAAATTAGAACACGTATCGGTAACCCTACTTGGCCCACCCGGTAAATCCATTAATGTCTTATTTTGTTAGCTGACTACGGTGTAGCTTGTTGTTCGTATTCCACTTTGGCGATGAGCACTTCTTTTTGCTTTTTGTTTTGTTGGGCCAGTACGGCGTCACGGCGTTTATTCTCTTCCGTAACGATCTTGGTGCGCTTGTGGTGCTCGGCCCGGCGGGCGTCCTCTTCTGTGATTAACCCGCGTTCCAGCAGGGCATCAGCCAACGATCTCATGATTTCTCTCCTGTTCTATGGTACATGCTTGTTCATTAAAATCCAGTATCCGATCTATCTCATCCCTGATCTCGGCGGTGCATGTAGCACATAAGCAAGAACCTACGGCGTCGGATACATCGACATCTCGGTAAGTAATAACCATTTTAGGCGAGTAGGTCACTCGCATATGATTTTTTATCATTTTACCTCAAAGTTACTAAATTTGTTATTTTGCTTGTTTTTACTGATAACTCAAGAACATACTTACCTGCGGCAACTCCACGGCTGTCCCACGCCAGGGGCCGCCTGTCGGTCAGGCCTCCGAACATCCTGACCAACCGGCCACTCACGTCATAGACCCGCAAGGTCGCCTGGCCTTCAGGAAAGGCCGGTAGGATGGTAAGCGGCCCCGTAGAAGGGTTGGGGTAGATGGAGAGGCTGTAGGCCATGGAGGGCGCCTTCTGTGCTTCGGTGGCGGTGTTTATGTGGGTTTTCCAGGTGTTCCAGTAGGAGGCGTAATAGCTGGAGGGGCGGCTGCACATCGACACCATGTATCCTGATATTCGGCCTATTAGGTATTCTCCTTTTACTAATAACCCGGATTCTTTTTTATACCCGAACCCTATTTCAATACCCGAACTGCGCATTAAGGTGAAGCTGTCTTTTTGGCACGGATTTATCGTGTCCTGCCCTACAATAGCGCCATCTAAATAAAACACCAAGGTGTCTTTTCTGGTTGGGGTATTAAGACCAAACTTAAGGTCTGATACCAAGTAGTGCCACTGGCTGTCAAATAATGAATTGTTAATATCAGCCTGCCCCATTATTTGCGGTTTTGTGTTGGAAAAATCAGTATCCGTCGAAGTCTGTCTGATGATGGACTTACCATCCGCACTAATCATCAACTTAACTTCAATACCAGAATTAAGCACTGTCATGTCTTGTGGGTTTTCCCGGTTTTTTGCTGATGAATCTATCTTAATCCAGGCTTCCAGCGTTGTTCCGGTAGGGCGCCACTCATTAGGATACGCTGGTGATTTTATACCCGGTCTTTGAGCTGTGGCGGTGACATCAAAATCACTCGTGACCCTATAAGAATACCCAATAGGAGACGTGCTATCGACCTCACCTTTGATTGGGTAATCTCCGATTAGGTTGCTGGGGCAACTTTGACTGTAGCAGACCCACGGTTCGCGCGGATGATCGGCCCCCCAGGTTTGTACCGGGAATAACCATAACTCGGCCTGAACGGCGTAGCAGGTCAGTAGCAGGATAAGCATTGAGTTTTTCATAAAGACTCCTTGTTTGTTGTTATACATAAAATATACAATAACAAATAAAAAGTCAACAAAAAAATAAAATAATTATTCGGCCAGTACCTTGATGATAGAATAGAGTTCAAGTTGTTCCATTAGGGTAAAGAGTTGGGCATTATGGTCGGCAGGTTTTTTAAGTTCATCCAGTTCTATGGGCACCCCGTATTCGAAGGCCAGGCGTATAAGTTTTTTGTTACGAACCATATCATCTCGTCCGGCTTCAAAGGCCAGGCGCTTGGCCTTCGGCAGGTCTTTAAGGTGTTCATATATGCCGTCGATGGTCTGGTGCTGGTTAAGTAGGTCCGAGGCCCACTTAGGCCCTACGCCGTTCAGGCCCGGAACGTTATCGGACGTATCTCCAACCATGGACAGGTAATCCACCACTTGTTCAGGATAAATACCGAATTTGGTTTTAACGGCCTCCCGGTCTATGATCGTAACCTCATCTTTGCCTATGACTTTTCCGAGGTCCAATAACTTAACCCGCTCGTCCACCAACTGCATGTAGTCCTTGTCCTTCGTGGCTATTCGGACATCCCATCCAGCCGCCGCCGCGCGTTTGGCCAATATCCCTATGACATCATCGGCCTCCAGGGGTTTGAATGCCCCGGTGTAGATACCCCAGGTGTTGACCAGCGCGTAGGCCTGTTCAATCTGATCTGATATATCGTCCTTATCCTGTCGATTGGCTTTGTAGTTGGGGTAAAAATCTTTACGCCATGTTCGGTAAGGTGGGTCAAATATGACGGCCAGGTGGGTCATCGGGTAGTTCTTAATGAGCGTGGCCAGCAGCTTGGCCATGCCGTACACCGCGCTGGTTATAACACCACCGCTGGTGCGCATCGGATTTTCTTTAAAGGCGAAATGGTAACGGTATAGGACGGCGTGGCCATCTACCAGGTAAAGCGTGTTTGGAAACTTCATTTAGAATCTTTTAAGGTACGTGGCATGTCAGAATCCGGGTGTTCATCTATAGTTATTTTGGGTTTATTATCCCTGTCTTTTTGTTCGGCCAATAGTTTTTCGATAGATTCCAAGATGATTCTCCGGCGGGATATCAGACCTTCAATTTTGTTATTTAGTTCTTCGGGCATGATCGGCTTAATCCGGTCTACGCACATGGGGTTTATAAACATCCGTACTTCCGGATTGACCAGCAGTGCTTCCAAATCGAATGGTGTTGCCGGGCGGCATAGGACATTGGCGCCTAATAGGCGTTCCATGGCGTCCAACGTGTCTCGGCATATTAATCGGAGGGGGTTTTTAACTTCTAACGCAAACTGTTCGGACTTTATGACCATGACGTAGGTCTTAAGAACTCTTATCGTGTGATATCTTTGGTACTGCTTATTAATCTTGCTAAAAACATATTTTAACTCTACTAATAGTTTATTTTCATTCTGGTGTATAAACTTAAAATCATGCCACAGCAGGCTGTTAACAAAATCTAAAAATGAAGACCTTGTCTTATAATTTATGTTACTAACATACCCAAGTAACTCACAGCGCTTGGTCATCAGCCAGTCTGATTCCTCAGCCACTTTCTCATCAGGCTCCGAGTCTTCCGGATGCTCGTATGTGCTTATCGTGGTTTTTGCCTGGGCATACTGGCCAAGCATAAGGTGTAAGTCTTTTAGGTGGTGCAGTCGTAAGGACGCATCGGCGTATTGGACTATCAGGTCCTTAACCCCACGGGCCTCCGCGTGGTCAACCAGGTGATTAATTATTAATCGGGATATTTCGGACTTCAGCCGATCTTGCTCGGCAGACAAGACCGTTAATTGGTCTGGCATTTACGTCCCTTGAGTTTCACGACGCTACGGCGTGCAGTTCAGCCTCGTCATCCTGAATCTTCGGTAGATCAGACGATACCACAGTTACCTCGCCACAAAAACATTGCACAGACTTAACGTAACCGGGAACAATTTCTCCCAGATACGCCTCACAGGACGTGCAGTAGGTAGGGTGAGTCTGTCGCGTTGCCATGGTAAATCCGTTCTTAAAAACCCTTATATTGAGTTCCGAATTCATTAATATTAAAATATATTAATTAAGTTAAAAAAAGCAACAATTATTTTTGTGTCTCAAAAACCGATGATCAGTCAACACTTTCCGCCATCTTACGGGCCTGCTCCAATTCCGGATTGTTCACGTCTATCCGGCATTTCTTTGGTTGGGTCTTAGACCATTCTTTGGCGCCGATCAACAGCAGTTTGTTCATCAGCTCATAAACCTTAAGCCCTTTCCTGATGGCCGCAATTTGTACGGCGGTGTACAGGGGGTTAAGCATCTGGATGGTGAAACGCGGAAGCGTATCATTTATTTTGGGCTTTGTCACATGTCCTCCTACAGTATAGTGTATTCCAAGTATAAAAATAAATAAATAAAGACACACAACGCAACAAAAAAATAAAAAAGAAAAATTAGATTATTTTACGGATGCGACTAAAGTGTAGTACCATGCTGAGGAGTTCGACGTACCTCTTGATTAACGGACGATCTGTGTGGGTTAATAACTCGGCCAACGCTCGGGCAAAAGCCGCAGATGTTGTGCTCTTATGATTGTGGCCCACTTTGTGTTGTATTTCCTGTAACGGTACTCGACGTTCATAGAGCATCAGAATCATGTATTGCTTATCGGTCAGGATCTCTTTAAGCGCGTCGTCTACGTTGTTATCGCGCTTAAATCTCAGCAGCTCTCCCACGTACCGCAGTACCTTAAGTAACCGGCGTTTATGGTGAACCACCAAGGAGCTTGATAGGGTCTTGCCTCTAACACGTTTAAAAAACGCGCAGTACGGCCCGTTGTTTCTTGTTTGTTTTGAGTTTTTATACAGGCTTAAACACAGGCACTCATCTTCCGTTAGGTGGCCTTTAATGTCCTTGAATACCGTTCCGAATTCCTGATGAAAATAGTGGTCTGCTGAGGAGTCATGTAAGCAGGAGTCGGGCGCCAGGTTATCCGGTGATAGAACGGCCATACCGGAGGGTATGCGCAAGTCTTTCACGATGCTACCTTACACAATATAGCCGGAATGTCTGTTGTATATTCGTAATCATCGCTGTTAAATCTCACACGTATATTTTCTCGGTTATCCTGCTTTACACCCTCCACCACGCCATACCACTCTTTAAACGTGCCTGCCGTTACCTGAACAGTTACATCCTGCTGGATGGTGCACTTGCGTTGCTGTAAATGGGTGTGAATTACGTGATTTATATCCTGCGGAGTTATTTTGGCCGGTAGAGAGTCGTCGTTGTTGCGCAACAACATGACAGTTCCCGTGTGATGGCCGATCCCGATATCGTCTTCTGAATAAAGATCAAACATGCTGCTGATAAAAAAATATCGGTCGGTTATGTTTATGGATATTTTATTTCCAGTTATGGGGTCTCGCACGGTGTATAGCGGTATGAGTACGGAGTTAACCGCCGGGCTGTTTACGATCTTACGTCTGACCAGCGACATGAATACCCGTGGGAGACTTAAGTACGTTCCGGTGTACCAATTTAGATTACTGGAATTACCGGCAAAAGACTCCAGGTCGTGATGAATTTTTATATTGGATAATCCGTTGTGCACATGTATAAAATATATAAAATCAACAAAAAAAGCAATAACCGTAAAAACTAAAACCATTGAGTCAATTAATAACGATTGGCAAATATGGATACCCGATCATTCCGGAATCAAACCACCTGCGCCATTCTTTAGCCCAATCAGGACGATAATCTTCGGCAGCAAGTAGAATAAAACCTGATGAATCGGGTATGCAGTTTAATATCGGGCAGCGGTGACATATCGAACCTTGACCGGCAGGATCTAGTTTACCTGGGCATACGGCAGGGCATGTGGTTTGAAATTCCTGTCCACCGATCAACATTATTCGTCCTTGGTGCTCGGGTGTTTGAGATAGGCCGGGAAAGGCAGGCCGGTTTCTCTGGCCAGCAACCAATTAAGATACTGGTACCATTTAAGTTTTCCATGTTTCTTATTCGGGTCTGCTGCAATGGCCTTGGCTGCCCGATATATGTTTTCGTCAATTAGTACGGTGTATCGCCTGGCGTTGACATTGAGTTTTACATTTTTTGACATTAGGACTCCTTGGTGAAAAATAATTCAATTTCTGATTTTAATTTCTCGACATACTTCTTGGTCTGCGAGACCACGAGCTTGGGTTGGCGGGCGTTAACCTCCGTCATAAAATCCACAACTCTGTCGAGATACCCGATGGCAAAGCACGGACGTTCAAGTTCTTTTTTGTTTCGTATAGCCCAGGGTCTGGCGCAGGTATCGGTGCCCATTCCTTTTTCATGTAGTAACTTATTGACATACTTAAGGACACCCATGTGGCTACCCCTGACAACCAGTCCTAATATGACTTCTGTTTCCTCGTCACTGAGTTTACTACGTACCATTACGCGGCCTTTATGGTCGACACATCGTTCTCTATCTCAACGACTATCCGGTGTTCGAACAGGTCTTTAAGCACGTCGTTGTGGCTGATGACCAGTTTCTGACCCGGAAGGTCGTCCAGCAGGGACACCAGCTCACGTAAGCCCGACTCATCAAGAGCGTCGGCAATCTCATCCATGAAAAAGAAATCAAATAAGTTATTTCCGCGTTCCTTTGTAAGCTCCCTCAGGGCCATGCCCACGCAGCTACCGATACGCCCGCGCTGGCCCTTAGACATCAGGCCGTAAGGTAGTGGGTCTTTTCCGTCTTTAAACACCTCGACATTGAATTCTTCCTTAAATGCCCGTCCTTCTTCACGGTCTCGCTTACTGACATTGGCCTTCTCTTTCTGTGTTCCGAAGGCCACACGCAGGCTGACCTTGAGTTGGTCTAGGTAGCGGTTGACCAGCGTTTCAAAATCAGGTAGGAACTGGTCTATGATGTCGAGTTTTAACTGCCGGAATCCCACCTCCCAGAATCCATACATCTCGGCCTGCCGCTGCTCCTCCGCCAGCTGGATCTTCAACTCCGATATCTCGGTTTTAACCTGAGCTATAACGCGCAGCTGTTCTTCATACTGACCAATCTGTTTATTAACTTCAGTCTCCTGTGTCTTGAGCTGCTTCAACTGATTTTCAGCCTGCTCGACATCAAACTCCGGTTCGTTAGCAGCCAGTAGCTCGTTTTCGAGTTTAGTCACCTCGTTCTTAAGCGGCACAATCTGGGCCTTAGCCTGCTCGCTCACGGCCTGGAATTCCTGGGTTATCTGCTCGGCCCTGGTCTTCAAGTTGGTTATTGACGCGCTTATGCTACCGGCATTTCTTATTCGGGTTAGCTGGGTGGCTGCGGCAGTGGCGTCGGCCACCACGGCGGTGTGGGTTTTTATCTGAGATTGGAGAACCAGCAGGTCATTACCCAGGCCCTGGATAACTGTCGTAATTTGACCTCGCGCTTGTTCGAGTTTGGCCAATTTAACAGACAGGTCATCGGCGTTAATGTGTTGTAGTTTTTTATCGTGGTACATCAAAGAGGCCTGGCATGCCGGGCATTTAAGATGGTTTGACAGCTGATCTCGTATTCCTCTTATCTCCATATCAGACGTGGCCACCGTGGTGTTGTTTGCCAGTAGGGAGGCATTGATGGCCGTGACCTGGGTTTGCAACCTTGTTAGCTCGAATTGTGCCTGCTGGGCGTTAGCGGCCTTTAGCCGGGCGTCGGACTCCAGTTGGTTATAGGCCGTTAGTGCCAGGTTCTCCTGGGCTTGTTGTTGGGTGTTGGTAGCAAGTTCGGTCTCTAACGCCGTGAACCGGGCGTCAAACGCCTGCCTGACCGATTGTAGGGTTAGTTTTTTTTGATTGAGGGTCTCGCGTGCCAGCCGCTGGCCGTTGCTGCTTATTATCCTGGCCGAGATATCCAACATCTGGTTTTGAATGTTGATCACCTGGGCTTTAACGACATTGAGTTCGCCGATCACCACGTGATCTACATTATTGCCTAACCACGTTTCTTTGGACAGAATCACCGATGATAACTCATCGGCCTTGACTTTTATTTCTGACTTTTTAGTTTTGGCCAATTCGGAGGCAAAAGAGTACCGCTTAAGCGACAGGAAGCGCTCTACCAGCTGGAATCGTTCTTTGGATGTCGTCTTTTTGCCCATGAAGCCCTTGGCCACATCGCTACTGAAATACACGGTGTTAACGAAGTCATTGATGTATTCGGAAGGTTTAAGCTTGGGTGATATTTGGAGGTACTTTAAAATTTCGGCCTGCGTCTGTTCGTCGGTATTGGCCGTCTTGTCTTCGCCTCCGTATGTCAGGCGTAAAAACCGGCGCTTGCCCGTCCCTCGGCCTCGGGATATAACCAGGTCCGACTGGCCGTCAGTCATCGTCAGTTCGCCGCTGCACCAGCTTTGGCCTAAACGGATTATGGTGTCTACGTTTTCTTCCTGAAAGACCTCGCCAAATAATATCCAGAATATGGAGTTTAGGATATTGGACTTTCCGGACCCGTTGCTGTCGGCGCCCGGCTCGTCGTTATTTCGTCCGATGATCAACGTGCGTATGGAATCTCCTATGTACTCAAAAACACAGGAGACAGCTTCTCCAAAGGAATAAATGTTATTTACCGTCAGGTTTTTTAATCTCATCATCTTCCTTTTTGAAAAAATGCATTATCGTCTGACCCATCAGTATTCCTACAGCAAAACAACCCAATAAGGCTATGGCTATGGTTTTAAGTACCTTGGAATCTACAGGTGTATTTAAATCAATCATTGAAGTCTCCCGTTACCTTACAGATCAACTTCCTGTGCTTGTTTGGCCAGCATAAGTCCGACATTCAGATACTCCTGACCTTTACCCTTGGCCTTTATAAACGCATGCACCCGGTCGGTCATGTTGGTGGTCGTGACCTCGGTGACCGGACGGTCGGTGTCCCACAGCCGGGTTTCAAACTTAACGCGCAGGGCCTGAGGGAACCTCCGACGGAAACGCTGCTTGTCCAGCGAGTCGGCCCACTCCTTAGTTCCTTCAATAACAAACTTTATAAGCACACCCGGAGCGGCCAGACTTGCCGGTATCTTGTCTTCCAAGTACAAGTTATCAGGATTGTTCTCGGCTATCACTATCTGGTACATCGGACGCTGCGGTATGTCGATGAAGTACGATTTAAATATCGTATTATGATCGTCCGTTATATCCAAC
>Ga0265297_10005329_pt1 | contig 19725 bp, 32 predicted proteins | sample Munlanlwell13791_FD_192502 | JGI IMG/M metagenome (GOLD analysis project Ga0265297, IMG submission 192502) | Leachate microbial communities from a municipal landfill in Southern Ontario, Canada - Leachate well 137-91 | ecosystem: Engineered > Solid waste > Landfill > Unclassified | place...
GAAGGCCACTAGCACCATACCAAGTTAGAATAACTTCTCCTCGTAGTATTGCTTTGGTAGTTTGTGAGATTATTTTAAACATTATATGCGCCACACCCTCACTGCGGTTTCTGGGACGACTCGTAGCCCCGGGTCAAGAATAAACACACCATAAGCCAGCTCGTCTAAGCTAACCGTGGTTGTGCGGCAGAAGAAATCATATGTAGTGGGGTCTACGGATTCAAGTTCATTGAAGAACGATTTTAGATATACATAGTCTTCGGAGTCGTTACGCGCGGTATAGATGAGCTTAAACACGCCACACCCTCACGGAGATCTCCGGGCAAAAGCTTCTGTAGAAGGCGATTGCTTCGGAGTGCTCATCTTTAAAGCAATGTGTCATTAAGTTGGAGCGCCCTTCTACTAGATCTGCTCTTAGTCCACCCCAGCAGAACATAAGCGAAGGGATCAACCACTTGGTATTAGATATCGTCTTAAACACGCCACACCCGCACGGAGATCTCTGGAGTAAAAGAGCATTTCTTCTTGAAGAATAGATTGAACTTAGATTCCACGACTCCTTTCCACGAAGTTCCTTCCACCCAACGACGTAGGAAGTTGTTGAGCCGAGGGTCGAAGATTAGAATCTCTCTCATATTTTCTTGGTTGTGTTTGGAAACTAAGAAGTCCGAACACCGGCGCCTCCTAAAAAAGAATGTGTGTTTTCGTATACATTGCGCCTAACCCACACTTCAGTCTTAGTTTTAGTAAGAGCGTGAAGTGTGGGTTAGACGTAGTATATCATATTTATTATATTCTCCATGTTATTACCGACGAGGTGTCGTAGGCGATTCGAATATACCCAGAACTAGGAATCCATGCACAACGTATTCCGAAGATAGTGCGATCGGCAAAGTCCTGGGTTACTGTGTGTTTATTACGTGCTTTGAAATAGAGTGTTAGACTCTGCACGCGCACACCGTGGAAGAAGAATATTCTATACGCAAGAAATCATCGTGGCTCCAGGCGTCGCGGATGTTAATTCCAATTCGGTCGCACACATAATATCTTATTAGCGGCCGCATCGTTGCGTGCCGCACGAAGTAAAGCGCTACACCCTGCATGCGCACAGCTCCCAAGTAGCCCACGCGATTCGCAAATCACCATCTGGATACCAGGCTCCTCGCAAACCCTCTACAGACCAGTAGAGAAAGAAAAATGAAGTAATATGTCTCGTCCTATTATTTTTTTTGAAATATCTGATTACACCCTGCATGCGCACACCGTGTAGGAGTCATACGCGATTCGTAGGTGTCTATCGGGGTGCCATGCTCCACGAACTCCTATTGGTGTCCATGAGGAAAACTCATGTACATTGGTATGCGCCCAACTGATCTTTTTGAAATAGAGTATTATACCCTTCATACACGCACCTCCGCTTTCGCAGCGCTGAGGGAGATCATTCCTTTGCGTCCTTTTATACAGGAGCACCAACGTTTGTCCGTGGGGCAGAATAATTCATGCCAAAGCGGACAGTTAGAACTACCATTGGGTATGGCGTAGAGATCGCTCTCTTCGTATGTGGTAAAGCAGGCGAATTCTATATGCGCCATGCATGAACCTCCGTTAAGTCGGCCCGGATACGTATGGGTTTCGGGAGTACCCATATTGAGTGCAGGTCTTCAATAGTAAGCGAGGCTAGCCATATTGCTCGAAGGGAAGGGACTCTGATAAAGTACACTGGAAGTCTTTTGATATTTATATTCGCCATGCGTGGACCTCCATCGGCGCCCAAGTGAAGCAGGCGTCTACCGTTGGGTTATAGTCGTTAATACAGCAGATGTGAGTGTGCTCGTCTGTTTCAGTTACCGAGTTGCATCGAGTGCATGGGCACGTATGCGCCGGCTGGAATAGAGCGCACAACTTTATATTTAAGAAGCAGCAGGTTTTCACACGCGCCATACTAACGTCTCCCCATGATCCTGAAGGCAAATGCTCCCTGGGTTGAACGCAGCGACGCAATTTAGACCAGCAAACGGAGATAGGTGCGTGTGCCCGAGATCACAAGGCCGGTTGTCTAGGCCGCATAGGCAATAGGAGTGAAACGTCCTAAAGCACGTAAACTCTATACGCGCCACACCCGCACCTCCGACAAATACAATCCCTCAGCCTTTTTAGATCCCCGAGCACCCGATATTATTCTTCGTTTATTGTAGTCGTTGAACGATGAGGAATTATATGACATTCCGTCGTACCGTTTTTCTGAAAGGAGATCGTCCCCAAGAGCGGATAGTACATTAACGCTTTCGTCTCCATCATACCACTTGGTTACGAACCAGGAGACGCAGAAGACTATACTCTGCACGTTACCATCTCCTGGGCGTCGTATTTTATTCGAGTAGAACCCAAGTGGAAAAGATAGTGCAAATCATATAGTATGGCTGCTGAGAACGGTATAAATTCTTTTCGTTGCTCTGTTGAGAAGTATGCTGGTACGTTGTTTAGACACGCCACACTAGAACCTCCAAATCCCTACCTGAAATAGGAGGACCATATTCGGGCCAGCAGTTCCAGTATTTTTTTGATAGACGTTCGGGTAACATCATGAGAATTCTCCTAGTGGTTTAAAATTCTTCTTCATATACTTATACCAGATATCTCTATTGATTTCAGTAACCTCAGTTACTGGAATTAATAGAGTTTTTCTGGTCCTGTTGGTGGGATTTTTGTTGACTTTTATAAAGTAATTCGTATGATACATTCTATGTACGTTCTCCTAGAACAACTCCCCGACGAGAAAAACTTCGCCAGGGCCATAATGCTACAGACATATATTGACTATGTAGAGTACATCCGCAACCACGGTCTATCGCAGACTCTGTTAGAACGCTTCGGGGATCAGCGGGTTAACGAAACTATTTGGTTTCACTTAGGAAAGCAGCCGGAAGATTGGCGTATATACCTGCAACCACACGTCGAGGTATTCGATCCGGAGACGGGGTTGACATTCGTCTCGTCAGAGGCGAACGTCGACTACGCTAAATTCGAATTAAGATACCGACATACTGGAAACGGAGTTGGGTTGATACTGCGAGGCAAAGGTTCGAAGTGGAAAAAGATCTCTAATGGTTGCCGAGAGATCGCCGTGGTGCGAAACGTTAATGCGTTTCTCAAGAAGCATGAGATCTCACGCGCTCTTCTTATTAAAGGCAAAATCAAAGACGTGGAACTCATTGGAGTTATTCCGAAAACAGAAGCCATAATAAAAAGATTGACTTCTACCTCGAGACTTGGTAGAATTATGAGAGAAGTAAGGAGTATTCAGGATGACCGCGGGCTTTACCAGTTTGAGTGATTTCATACTAGGTAACAACCTATTTACGGCTACAACAAAGTATTGCGTCGGGCGCTGTAAATGCGCGTACTACAACTCTACTCTAAGAGACTCTGTATTCTCACGTGTAGTAGATATGCACTTGATGCCAACATATACGGTGGACACCAAGTGGATCGTTGGCGATTGCCTTTATGGTCCGAGCCTGTGCGATGCCTTTACGCAGAGTTTTCGTGCAAATCATCTTTTAGATATTTCTTTGGTTGGAGTAAGAGTATGAGACTAGAGTATTCTCGAGAGGAACTTAACTCTCACAAAGGCAAGTTGATTCAGATCGTCGACGGGTACGAGTTTACACTTAAGGTACCAGTGTTCTACAAGAAACACTTCGCCGAGGATGGCTTCTTTATTGACCTTGATGATGAAGACCTAAAAAAAATATCGCATAAGGTAGAGATAGGAGAGTTAGATTTCGAGTTACTTATACGACCAGTGAAGACAGTGGGGAAGAGAGATAGCTGGCTCCGTCGTCTACGGAACTTCTTTTTTAAATCCTATAGGGAGGTGTAGAGTGAAGTCGTATGGCAAAGTCGAACGCATCAAGCAGGTCATTGTAGAGCAAGAGCTAGACGTGCCTGAGAGCTTGATGGTGACGTGTGCCATGCATACGAGGGTGTACTTAGCCTTAACTAAACTTCTTTTAGAGAACGACCTCACAGACCTCCCAGCGAACGAAGTTAAAGAGACACTGGAGTCTATCGAGACGTCTCTGGGGACGATACCGGCTCAATTAGAGGAAACCTACCAGGAACTTCTCGGAACTATTCGTAAAGTAGTGGACTTTGATAAAGACTTTTTGACCTACAAGAAGCTACTCACCTCTATTGTGGTGTCCATGGAGAAAATGATCCTTAGTGGCTTCGATGAATACCTCTCTTCTCTCTCATTGGCGGACCAAGAGCGCCTGAATAGAGACATTTACTCCAATGAGGTTGCACTTTCAGTGAAGAAGGCCGGCAATGCCTAAGAGGATCTTCTTTGTATTCGGAAAACCGAAGTCCGGCAAGGATTTCTTCATCTCCATGGTGCAAGCGAAGGCTGCAGGGGCCATTAGACTGTCCATAATTGATCGAATCTTCGAAGCGGCGAAGATGCTTGGGTGGGATGGCATCAAGAACGATCGCTCGCGATCATTTCTTAATGCTCTTAAGCGCGCTTCTGTCGAATATAACGATTATTTGTTTTTAGACCTCGAAAAAAAGATCGCTACGAGAAACTTTGACTCTGCTTTCGTTATTTTCCGAAATTATGAGGACGCTCTAAGGCTAAAAAAGCTTTTAGCCTACCCCGTCACCTTTGTTTTGATGAAATCAGTCGATATTATCGATGGAAGCAACATTGACGATCGAGTTTCCTATCCAGACGAGTGGTTTGACGTGATTATAGACAACCAAAAACGAGAATATATGGATCTTAGTGAAAAAGTCGGGAAATTTATCGAGGAGCAGCTATGTGGCTGAAAAATACTGTTCCATTCGTCTATGTAGACCGAGTAGTGTTTCGAATACACGTTTTATCCGGAAAATTAGCAGTTGAAAACTATAATAACAACGGTTTGTTACTATTTGGTGTAGGAGTGTTAAATGAAGGGCTATTTGGGGTCGTCTTCGAGCAAAATGTCGTCGGGATCCGCGTGTAGAGACCCCTATTGGGAAGAACTCTCAGATGAGCAGAAGATAGAGATACTTTCTCGTCGTGCGGAGTCGCAGGAGCGAGAATTACGAGATCTGCGAAGCATTCTTAGGTCTCTTCTTAAGCACACGCACTCACCTGATGGATTGCAGGTGCCATTGAACGATTCCCTTCGAGATGATTGCTGCAATGAAGTATGTGGTCCCGGTGATGGCGTCGGAATATTTAATAGGGAGAAAAAATGAAATTAAGAAGTGACTATGCTCTGTCGTATGACGATGTAACTCTTCGTCCGCAGTACTCTGAGATCAATTCACGTAGTGATATTGATCTCTCTGTTGAGTTTCTGGGAATGACACTGCGACATCCTATCCTCGCCTCTCCTATGGACTCCGTTCTGTCACCCACCTTCATAGACGAGTTCTACAGGCTTGGAGGCTTCTGTTGGATGGACAGATTCACTCCGATCGAGGAGCAGAAGCGAATCGTACGGCATCTGCGCGATGCGTATGGGTATGCAGGTGCATCCGTAGGAGTAAATACTACTGTAGACCAAATTAAAGAGCTCGAGGACTGTGGTGCGACCTCTATTCTAATAGACATTGCTCATGGCTCCTGTAGCAAGATGCGCAGCGTATTGCTTGAATTAGAGAAGCAGAAACCTTTGTTGGTGTCCTTAGTAATCGGAAACTTCGCAACTAACGAGAGCATGGCGCAGTTCCGGAACTTTGAGCACATCGTCGGCGCCTACCGTGTTGGTATCGCGCAGGGATCGATGTGCACAACAGCTCTTGCAACTGGCCACGGAATCCCGATGATATCCTCCGTAGCGGAGTGCTCCTTTGAATGTGACCGCCCGATCATTGCTGACGGCGGCGTGAGACATGCCGGTGACATCGCTAAGGCGATCGGGGCGGGGGCGACGATGGTGATGCTGGGGAGACTCTTCTCTCAAACGCGAGAGTCAGCTCAACAGACCTCGGGTAAACGAGAATACAGGGGCTCTGCCTCTATCTCCTGTAAGCGTAGTACGAAGTACGTCGAGGGCGAGTCCATGGAGGTCCCGGTGCTCTATACTCTCGAGGAGCTTCTTGAGACGATGAAGGACGGACTAAAATCCGCCCTTTCCTACACCGGAGCTCGTAATTTAACTGAGTTTAGAGAGAAGGCTAGTTTCTCGAAGGTCACGACTAACGGTACCCTACAGGCCTCAGCCCACGGCAAGTATAATGTTTAAACCCTGTTTTAAGAGGTAGAATCAATGAAGAGAGTCGCGTTGTTCATCGCTATGAAACTTATTAACTTCTTTAGCCTGGAGTGCGAGGTCCTTGATCTTCTTACTCCGAAGCTGGTTCCGGTGCCAGAGTATGTGGACATGTCTACTGCGATTCAGGCAGCGGCTAAAAAAAATCTAAATAAGATAAAGAAGGAGCTTCCGAAGAAGCCCCTTCTAAAGAAGAAAGCGAAGAAGAAATAGAGACGTTTGTAGTCTGGTCTCCGAAGAAGCCCCCTCAGAAGAAAAAGAAAGCTCGTTAACGCCACCTACTCACGTAGGATAGCGCTCCGTCACTCCATCCGACATAGATATTATCCCCATACAGCGCTATAGCATTGCCGACACTTCCGCCGGTGTCAGACAGAGAAACAGTCCAGTTCCCGATATTCCAGAGTACGGCGTTTTGGAAGTAGCTGGATCCTGTCACTAGAATCTCTTCTCCTCTGGATACCATTCCCACAGGAATGTCTCGTCCGATATCATTGGGGAACTCGTGATCGGACAGAAACCCCTGTGAACTGCCCTCTTCTTGCGGGTATTGAGACCACCCCAGAGTAAGAATATCGTAGGTGTAGACATTATCTGTAACAACATCTTCATACCCCGAGTCGTAAACGTTATTACTAATAACGTTTCCTTCGGAGCTAAGTAGTGTAGTGAAGGCGTCTTTGTCTACGTTTCCGGAGATAAAAATGTTGCCGTTAGGACCAATGGAAATGGCAACTCCCTTGGCGTATACGGAATCGACCTGTGGTTGCCATTGTGTTTCCCACAGGAGTTCTCCAGACGGAGAGAGCTTTGCCGCGTAGGCGTCATATTTGTATTCGCCTGGATTTACCGAGGTTTGAGTTTCGCCGATGATGATGACGCTGCCGTCCTTGTCAATGGCAATATCATACAGCCGGTTATTGACCGCGGTGCCCCAGCGCTTGGTTTTCGTTCGCGTACCATCGAGTGTGAACCATATAACGAAGAAGTCGTCGTATCCTGGTCCGGCGGACCCTTCGAATGTACCCACGATGTTACCAACGGCAATAATTGTATTACCAGCGATGGCCGCAGCGTAAACTCGGCTATTTTCTCCCGGCTTGAAGAACCAATCGTTCCGCTCCCCGGTAGGAGCGAAACGGTGAAAGGTCATCCCCTCTACGGCCTGGTTGCCGACGACGTAGACGTTGCCTTCGCTGTCGGTGACAGCGGAGACAAGGATTTCGTTTTCGAGTCCGGTGCTGTAGTTCCAGATGCGAGTGGGAGGAAGAGAGGGGGTGGAATCTGAATCAGGAGTTAAAATTTCATTGTCATTGAGGTGGTCTTCGTCGACAGCGTTCTCTTCTTCTTCGAGAATAGAGTCGTTGTCTTGTATGAGGTGATCCTCGTCGACAGCGGCGCTATCTTCGATAGCACCGTTTTCGTCGGGGATAACGCTCTCTTCGACGATGGTATCCTCGTCAACGATAATGAGATTATCGCTGTCGGCGACGAAGAAGTCATGATCCTGTGTAACGGGTCGGATGTCGGAACCGCACGCCGCGAGAAGCAGCGCGAAAAGGAAAAGAAGGTACTTCATTGAAATCTCCCTAAAATGGTTTGGTAGCAGTGGTGCCGGTGACTGAACCGATGGGGCGCTTTGTTCCGGCAATTGGATGTGGGGCACTCTTCTTTACAGGTAATTAACTGTATACCTACCTCTTCAACGGTGTCCCAGTAGCGCCCCTCTTTGAGAATGATCTCTCCTTTTCGGACTTTCTCGTTAAGAAAGTCTACGGACTTTATGATGTCCTCTTCGTCTGCCTTTCCTGCGGTCATAAGATTGTTCTCTAGAAGATAGTAGATGTTGAGTTCAGGAAGTACCGGGCACTTGTGCCCCTTCATCTCAACCTCTACTCGAAACCCGGTTGCGTTGGTGTATACGAATGGGCCTTCATGGAAGGTAACCTTATTCTCGAAGTATCCGACCTTTTGTGCCATTTAATCCTCCCATAAAAAAAAATCCTCCTCACCGTTAGGCAAGGAGGATGAAAGCGCCGCCCTTTACTTGGGTAGCGCGCGAGTCTTGCAGTTGACTTGGTCGTTCCATCGTTCAGTGTGGCTGTTGCCATCGGTGGTGTTGAACATGACGCCGTTGCTGAAGATCTCAGCGCGGACCACGTCCGAGCGGGACACGAGCATGTCGCCCCTACTGCTGGTGCACGTAAGAACGATGCGTTCTTCGTCGGTGCACCCTACGATCATGAGGGCGAGAGTAAGAATAAACAGAACCTTTCTCATCCGAGTCTCCTTACAGTGACTGCCAGATGGCGCAGAGCCATATCCGGCATCTGCTCCAGCTGCTTACGCACCCACTGCCCGCCTTCCGCGAACCCGTGGGTCGTTGCGTTCTCGATCATGGCCTTTGGAACTCCGCGTTTCATAAGGCTAGCGATGAGTTCGTCTCTCTTCGCCGAGGACGGCTCGGGCGTGATCGAGCGCATTTCTTCGTACTTGAGCTCTGCCTGCTTCGCCGCTTCACGCGCGAGAAGCTTCTCCGCGGCCCGCTTGAAGAATTCTCCCAGGCGGGGCCAGCCCTTGGAGAAGAAGAATACGCTAAGGCGTAACATCAGAATCATGGTTTCCTCCCTCTTGTAGATGCTCCAGTGTCATGAGCATCAGTTCTTTGTATATCTCTCTGTCGATGGGATCACGATCCGTCGCGGGACGGACTACGTTTATGAGCTGACTAAACATTGATCCCGCTCGCGATGAGAATCCCCTTGGGGACGTCATAGACGCCGTACTCCCCATGGACACGGAATGGACGCATGGCGTCTCTGATACGGGCGCCGGTGACGAAGGGAAAGTTGAAGACTTTGCCCTCGACCTCGAGACGAAAATGCTGTCTGTCAACGAGCTCTTCGTTGACGAACTCGAACTTGACTTTCATGGTATCCTCCTCCGAAAAAAAAGAAAAATAATCCTACACAAAACTCTGGGGAAAACTCCCTTACATACCCGAAGGCATGTCAAGCTCCGGAAGCCTGAGGGGGAGTTTTCACTACAGTTTTGTGGCTCCACAGAGCACTCTGGTCGTCCCACTCGTTGTGCACACGAATAGGACTGCTAGAGCACTCTGTGGAGCCCTCTCTTGCGAGAGAGTCCACGTTCGGTGAGTGATCCTTTTGGGATCTGAAAGAACTAGGGCCTGTAGCTCCACTCGATGCACGAGAAAGGCTCCTCTAACGCGTGCATCGAGTGGAGCCCTCTCGTGAGAGAGCCCCGCCGTTGAAACTTTGTTCCGATATTGCTAACCCCTCGGAACGGAGGGGCCGGCTGAGCCCGGTGGTTGGGTGTAAGCCGGCGTAGATGGTGTGGTTTTGGGAAGTGGCCCGATGTACTTCATTGGGTCACTTGCCCAGCCAGTTTTAGGGACCTTGTCGCAGGTCGGGACCCACTCCATTCGGAGCAGTATCACGGCGAGGGCGACGAGGCAAAGCATCGTCATCATGGGATTCTCCTTTAGTAGTTTATAAGCCCAACTCCGAAGAGTTGAGCTTTTAAACCGCTAGAAGACAAATTACTTCCGCATGGTTTCCTCCTTAGGTTGGTTGTGGGGTACTCTGACCCCGGCGGAATTAACGCTGTCCTCTCACCATGGGGAGGAATGGTGTTGATAGAGGACAGGGTTAATCCCTCCGTTTGAAGAGATCTCGGGCACACAGGACGATAACGAAACAGGAGAAAAGGATGGCGGCTTTGAGCATGGGTATCCTTCCACAGGTGGTTTACAAAAAGACTTTAATATCTTCTCACAACCTTATACCGGGTTTTTGGAAGTTTTTCACGTTGTATAATGTACCGTATTTTGGAGGCATTATAATGAAAGCGCTTGATTTGTTCTTGAGGAAATTAGCTGATGCGGAGAACATGGGAGACTATATTCCGCTTTCAGAAGAGGTCGGGGCTAAGATCCTAGAGTTCATTAAAACGAAAGAAGGCATTAAAGACTCCGACTTCCATGAATTCGTGGAATCCCTTCAAATAGAGCCTCCACAGGCAGAGACATTCGTCTACAGAACTTTACAGAAATTCTTGACATCTAAATAAAACCGTGTACACTACTCTCTGTATCTTTACGGAGGAAGAGATGTACAAAGCGATCGTGATTGGGCTTCTTGTTATTATTCTTATTACACTAAGCGACATAAACAAGAAGATGGTGCCGGCACCAGACCCGCGGTTCGTAGCGCTGGCGGAGAGCTATTCGAGGTTGCAACAGGAAACAGAGTATAAGATCAAGGACGTGACTAACAAGATTAACGCATGTATCGATCATCCGAATTTCAGAGACTGCGTTAGAAACTACGGGATTAAAATAAATGAATGTAAAGCGCGCGCTGACGATAGCTAAGAGAACTTCTTTACTTTCGCCCTACAGGCACCAAATAGGAGCCGTGGTGATGCGTAAGGGTAAGGTTATCTCTACTGGTTACAATAAGAAGAAGTCTCATCCCATAGTCTGCGCCTACAATCCTCTTAAGACCCTCCATGCCGAGCTTGATGCGATCCTGTCTTGCGAGAACAAAGAACTTCTCAATGGCGCCACGATGTTTATATTCCGGCAGAGAAGAGATGGAGCGCCGGCGCTGGCGCACCCTTGTCCTATTTGCATGGAGGAGATAAAGAAGCATAAGATTCGCTTTATCTTCTACACAATAGAAGAGTTTCCTTATTGGAGAAAAGAGAATGTCTAGACTATTCCTCACCGGCGATGTCCATGGAAACCCCGCACCAAGATTCGCTGCGAATATATTCGAAGAGGGTAACTACCTCACTCCTGAGGATATGGTTATCGTCTTGGGCGACTTTGGTCTCTACTGGTCTCCTACCTCTAGTTCTCATTACAAGGCAGAACATTCGAATAGAATGTGGTTGAACAATAAACGGTGGCGCACCTATTTCATAGATGGGAATCATGAGGGGTTTCCGGTGCTTAATGAGATGATGAAACTAGAGTGGGATACTTTGGTTTGTAATTACGTCATGGTAGACACTGAGTTTCCTAAGATAAGGCGCCTACTCCGCGGCTACGAGTACGTGTTGAACGGCTACACCACTCTTGCCATTGGAGGTGCGGCCAGTTGGGATAAAGAATCGAGAGTGGAGCACATTTCATGGTGGAAAGAAGAACTTCTTTCACATGAGGAAGAGGAAAGGGTACTTTCCTCTTGTAAGCACTACGACCTAGTGCTCACGCATACTCCTCCCACGAACATCAAGTTAAAGAATCTCTATGGAGTAACTAGGGACGAATGCCCCGTAGCGAAGTTTTTCCAGTTTTTGGTAGACGAGAAGAAGCTTACTTTCGATAAGTGGTTCTATGGGCATATGCACCGTAATAGCATCATAGATAGTTATTACGGTCTTTATGAGAATGTGGTGGAGATTCTTTAACTTATAGTTTCGTGTGCATAATCTAACATTGTTGAAATTGTACTAAAAGTTTCTATTCCCGAAACTGTCTCTGATAATGCTGTGCTTGCAGCCGACCCTATGCCTGTAGTAAACCCAGGCCCGGCCACATCAGTAAGAAACTCTGCCACGGTAACTTTTTCAAGATAAACGGTCCCGTCTGATGTTTGAATTTTTCCGGTAAAAGCGGCAAATTTATCAATCTGTGCAAAAAGGAGAAGATTCTGTCCGGTTTTGCCTAGGACAAGCCCGGCGGTCAACCATTGCAAAGTGTCAGTAACAGGATCATATTTCACTGCTCGCGGTATCGGCAATCCGCTGGTAAATCTAAAAAGTAAGTTCCAGTTCCAATCGTATACAGTGTAGAGATAAGAAGAGCCATTATACCCGTAAAGCATAAAACCATAAGTGCCTAGTGAAAACACTATATTTGCAGGAGCTCCGGCAGCATCCTCTTTACACAAAATAACGGTTGCAAGATCTGCAGTTACCTCGGCGACGAATCCGTTGTAAACAGGGGCCACTGTGTTTGAACTTCCGGCGAGAATTAGATTCCCGTCTGGCTTTTCTATTATTGACGTTGCAGTAATTGATGCTTTTCCTGTCATCGTTAGACGCGACGCGGCAGCATAGGTGCCGTCTGCTTCGTTTGCCTTTAGGATTTCAACATCGTTGTACTCGGTCCCAACAGCGTATAAGTATGCGCCGGCCACGTCAACGAGGCATTGTGCCGTTGGTGACGCGGTTATTGTGCCACGCATATCAATCTGATAAGTCAACGCTCCGGTAGCCATGTTGTACTTGAAAAACCGACACCCGGTGTCGTACCCATATGCGTAGTCCCCAAGTTGAGAGAGTCCACTATGGTAAGCCATTGAATATGTCCCGGCACCTTCCATTGCCAGCAACGCTCCTTTATCTGGCACTCCCTTGAATGTGGTGTCAAAAGATAGATCTGATTTGTTATGCCGCAGGATAAATGGACTACCGAAAGAGAGACCTGTTCCCGACAGGCCAATGACCCAATATGAATATAACCAGTTACCATATATGGCAAGACGGCCACAAGATCCAGTAAGATTTGATGAGGCAACGTTTGCACTATATACAGCCTTAGAGACAGACCCATTTGCTTTCGCTATTTTGAAAATAGTAATTTCAACGCTGGTGGCCGCAGGCGGGACCTCTCTTCTTAAATATCCGCCGTAAACATAATCAGTATCTTCACAAAAAGATAGCGGAGCCGAACCCTGAGTAAGTGCTATAGTTCTTGTTGAATCGTCGCTGGTACCATTAACCCAGCCATAAGAAACATTTCCTTGTGTTATACCTCTTTTGAAATACTCGTTACGTCCTGGCATTACAGCCTCTTCCAGAATATCTTGATGTTTGTAACCGCGACTTTTTCTGCGTAAGTATCTGTGGTAGTGGCTAAACGAATTAAATTAAAAAATGCAAGTTCCCCTGCCGCTAGATCAGTTACAGTGATGTCCCCGCTCTGTGCAGTTGTTCCCCGGACATGTTGTAATTGAGTAACACTTCCGGATGTGGCTTCTACCGCAGCGCCGAATGCCGCAGTTGTATTATCTCCGGTTCCAATAGAATATCCAGCTAGGCTGAATGCAACTATTTGAGCAATGGGCCCAACAGCCTCTGAAACTATGTATTCCACTAAGAACTGAGGCTTAACTGCAGGGTCAATGTATTTTGGAACTGGCCATTGGAATATTACGTCTTGATCAGCGGCACCACTAAATTTTCTAATGCGACACTTGGCATTTGTATTCACATAGTCCTCTGCAGCGTCTGGGGCAACAGCACCATCAGCACAAAACTCGATAGGTATTATGTCTTCTTCTAGATAAGGCAAATTAGAGATTAGTGCGACGGTTCCGGTTGCATTTGGAAACGCTATTATGTGATCTCCAGTGAGAGCTTCATTAGTTAGAGTCAGACTTTTGTCGGCAACTCCAGTAGCAACATCAACTATAATCTTTCCCAGAGCACTGTCACTATCAATAGTAAACGAGTTACCAGTAGTACCAGTATCAGTGTTCTGCGTATGGCTAGCGCTAATTGAACCCTGTGCTGCTGCGGAGAGATTTGCGTCAACTCCAATATCTGAGATGTAGGATACAGTCCCACTCGCGTTTTGAAATGTAGCGATCTGATTTCCGGTAAGAACTTCATTAGTAAGAGTAAGATTTTTATCCGCGGCACCCAGAGCCACGTCTATAATTATTTTTCCCAGAACACTATCGTTGTCAACGGTAAATGTGTTGGACGTAGTATTAGAGTTTATGTCTACTACAGAAACAAGTTTCTGAGACCCACCATCAGCGGAATCCGCGATCATAACTTGGTCGGTTGGATCAGGTGGGGTCTTAACGGGATATGTGGAGAATATAGCCATGGTGTGTACCTCTATAATTAGCAATACATTATACGGCAGGACATGTATAATGTATGTGCGAAAATCATACGGAGATTCCATGGCCGAGCGAAAAACGAACGACGAACTCATACAAGAAATAAAGGGATACTGGAACAATATCCAGAACTTGACTAATGATATGTACGTGCGCCCTAATAAACTTTCTACGGAAGAATTGATGGCGGAGTTTGAGTACCCTCAGTCGAAACCAGAAGAAAATAATAGTGTTAGGTTAAATGGTACCCCGAAAGGACTTGGCTACTTCGGCGCCATTCCTACGAAAGACGGCGGAACAATGACCGAGATATCTGGTGGAACGCCGGGCGACACACGCGAGATTTTTGCTCCTACAATAAATCCACTACTTAGTAGAGAGGAAATAGACTACCTTGCTGCTGGTGGAAAAGTTACTAACGAGATTTACCGCAAGGCGCAAACGCACGCTAAGGATCGAATAGAACAAGGACTTTCGCCGTTTGCGGGATCGGATGAAATAAGAGAATTACCGCAGAGAAAGGAGAATAGTATGAAGTTAGACGGCTTTTTAAAGAAATTATCCAAGGCAACCATCCCCACAGGCGCCCTTGAAGTGGAGCTCCCGGATGCGAAGGGGGAGAAGAAGGAAGTCGATATTAATGCTACGAAGGTCGTGAAGGACGCCGGGCAAAACATCGATATGCTGAAGTCTTTTTGGAAAAGCATGTCTAAGAAGGATGTTGCTTTGCTTGGTGGCGCCTCTGTTGTAGGTGGTGTTTTAGGTGCGCTTAGTAAATCTGAGCCAGCCTCGAAATGGGATAAGTTAGAGGATTATGGCTGTCATGAAGTTTTGGATTCTGTTGGTGAAATAAAAAGCATAGCTGCTAAAAAGGGCATGAATTTAAATAAGTTATACAACCGAGTAGTAGCGCCGTATGAGAGTAAAATTGAGAAAGACGATAACGGCTCGTTTGCAAGAAAGGTTCTTAAGCCCAAGTTAGATAAAGAAATAAAACGTATGTTGAATATGAAGACCTCTTCGCTCGACTCTTTACTGAAGCGTGCTGCTGAGTTCCTCCCTGAAGGCGTCGACGCGAAGCAACTCGAGATGGGTAGAGAAGTGGAGAAGGAACACAAAAAGACGTATGAACAAATAAAAGAAAAAGGACTGCCTACTTTGGAGCAGTTTTCCGAATGGATCGCGAACGATCATCTCAATGAACCCGGGAACGAAGAGTACTACACCAAGTTGCAAACCATAGAGAAGCATGCTGGCGTCGCAGATTTTCTTAAGCGCCTCGGCACGAAGTCTAAACCGGAGCCGAAACCCGAAGGATTGCTGAAGCTTATAGATGAGATTAAGCCGAAAGAAGACCCTATGAAGCAGCTACTGCAACACGAAATCTCTAAGGGTGGTTCAATAAGATGATCGGACCCGCCGGCCACGAGATACAGAACGAGTCTTATGTGCCTAAGAAGACTTTCTGGTTACCAATAGGTAACTATCAAGTCTTCTTAGTGGACGGCGAAGAGATCCGCACCAACGCTGCCATCGACTTCACGCAGGGAGGCCACCATAAAGTCTTCCCGTTCATCCCTGCGAGAGAGGTTTGGATCGAGCGAATGAAGGATCCGAAGGAGCAGTATTATACTTTAGTGCACGAACTAAAAGAGATAGTTGAGATGAGGGGTGCTTCCTACGACACCGCTCATCCTAAGGCGAATGAGCTGGAGCTCAAGACTCGTAAGGAAGCTGGAAAGAAGTTGCCGCTGCTGTTAGGAGCTCTTGCTGCATCTGGCGCTGGAGTTGCGGCATTGAAGGCGCAGAAAGAGCCTGTAATTCAGAATGTCAAAGACGCTGAAGCAGAGGCTAGAAAGGCGCTTAATGATAAGGATTATGATTTTGATTTAAAGCGAGTTGATCCAAAAACCTTTTCTAATCTTGTGTCGTTAGCAGAAGGAAGTAAATACAGAGGAGACGGGTTGGGCTACTCTACCTTTAATTTGAGACCAAAAGATTCATCAAGAGAAGCTGGTGTCGCGCTGGTAAGAAATACTGGAGACTCAGCGGAAGATGATGCCACAGCCTTGCATGAAATGGGGCACCTAGTTGACGACGTGTCTGACACAGGCAGCCGTAGAGAAGAGTTAGGATACAATCTTGGGAAGTTAGATTACTACGCCGCTATGAAAGAGGCGGAGAAATACGGGTATGCTTCTCCCGTAGAGATGGGTGTCGGCAGAACGAAAGACGCAGAGACACAAGCCGAGGAATTCAGAAATAAATATACTCCAGGGCGCACAGAAAAAGAGATGTGGAGTGTACCACGGGGCGCTAGAAATGTAGCCCCATTTCGAGATGCGGAGGACGAAGCCTATATGAAAAATTCTTCTCTTGTTAAAGAGGCCGACGGGCTGCATGGGGTCTTGAAAGACCTCGTCTCCGGCGCCTTCTCTGGACTTGGCTCAGGCCTTGCCGCGGGCGTTGCGGTTATACTATACGACAAATTACAAAAACGAAGAAAGTCTAAGAAGGCATCGGCGCTCGCCGACATAGCAATGTTAACTTACGCCTATAAGTTAAAGAAAGAGGCCGGCTGGTTCAAGAAGCCCCCAGTGCCTAAACCGACGGTTATAGGCGAGATGCATAAGGCGATCCCGCAGATGTCTATGGGTAAGCTGCTCACTGCGAATACGTTGGCTTTGCTAGTAGCTGCAGGTCTTATGGGCGTCGCTGAGGGCGCCGGGATGAACGCTTATGAGTGGGGAAAAGAAAAATACCTTAAGCCGCCGGTGATGCCCGAACCAGAGATGAAGGACCCTTCAATCGAAGTATAAGACTACGCCCAAGGCTTCTTCTTCGTCTTCGATCGCGCTACTCTTTTCTTCTTAACGGGCTCTTCAGTGAGTTTTTCTTCGATGACCTTGAAGTCACGAACTGGTGGCTTGAGTTGAGCCAACCATTTAGTATCACTGGCGATATCGATTAGAACCTTTTCGATGCGTTGCAGATTGGGAATAAAATCTGCCTCTTTTTGTGTTATGAGGATCGAGTGGTTTACCATGTCCTTTAATAAGGAGTAAATATTACTATGGTAGCCCACGATGTCCCAGTCCTCATATTCGGAGTTGTCAATCTTCTTCTTTCTTGTGATCTTCTTCTCCAGAATAAGATTGTTGCTTTCGTCTGATGTCACTCTGTAACCGTTACTGAACTCTCGAAGAATGCCCATGGATGCCTCCGTTAAAGTACAAGAAGAAGTATACGAAAAAGGTATGAGAAGTCAAGAAAAATATAAGTGGTTGATTTTATTTGGGTGATTGTGTAAGAGGTATAATGTATTGAATTTTTCTATAAAGGAGATGCTGCATGCTCACCAATAATCCGCGTATCAACAAGGGTGATATTGCTTTGAATTCCGATTTTCCTACACTGGCGTTAGTGCAGGTAAATTGGACGTACTACGTTACTGTTACAGTGACAGATAACGATCCGGCGTGTACGAATACTGGTCAAATTTTACAAGCCAACACGAGTATTTATTGGAATGGCACTGGTTGGAATATTTGTGCTCCTTGTAAAGTTTGGGAAGCGGTAGCAACTGCGATCGCAATAACTTCTCCGGTGATTCAACTTAACCCGGGGCAGGACCGGTTTGAGATTCTTGCTAGTTCTACTGCCGGCGGTTCTATGACTGTACAGGCGTACATAGGGTCTGCGTGGAAAGACATAGCTACTATTCCTATAGCAGCGGGCACAGCAGAGGCTGAGAATTTTTGGTATTATGTTCCTCAAATAAGAATCGTTTTCACGCCAGCTGCGGCGGACACGGTATCCCTTTACATTTATAATAGCAAGGTGAACTAATATGTCCAGAAATATCGGCCAGTGGGGAGCTCCAGATAACCTGGTGATACATCCCACACTAAATCCCGGGGTCGCGGACGCAGGATTTCCACTGTCGACGAAATGGATCAACCAAAGCTCCGATTCCATTTGGTTCCTCGTTGACAACACTGTCGGAGCCGCAGTGTGGGTCGAAGCTGGCGGCGGCAGTCTGAATCTCTTTGACGTAACGGATCCGGACAGTACGCTTATTGCAGCTACTATGCTTGGTAGTACCGTCACAGCAGCGGCGCATAACTTTGAGAACGAGCAAGAGGTCCAGTTCGCAGGCGCAGGTCTACCTCCCGAGATAGTCGCTGGCGTATCGTACTACGTTGCTAACGGTACTCTAAACACGTTTGAGATCACTGCAGTTCGCGGCGTTGCTCCTTCGATCGTATTCAGCGTCGCTGGTGTGGGCACAGTTCACACCGTAAACGGCGCCACAGACATCCCGATTGTGGACCAGTATGATGGAGTTAATATTACACTGACCGGTCCTGGGACCGATCAGTACATTCAGAATCCTACTGATATTATAGTGCACCACGTCTTTACAGTAGCGAACGCACTTGCCTCTACGGATCCGATAGACATATACAGCGGCCTCACGACAGTAACCACGTTACTTCCGGGGCAGGCGCAGAAGTTTATCTGGGATGGCGCCGAGTGGGTTCTTGGTACTGGTATTGACGCTGAGGACGTTGACTTCGCTCCTCATGGAGAAGTGCCCGATATTAATGTACAGACTGCTATTAATAAGGTAATAGACATCCGTTGGATGAAGCGATTCTATAACGCCACTGGTGGTATAATCGCATCGAACCAGATAATGAAGTTAAATGGTTACGATGCTGGTTCTACGGAAGCCCTCATTATACCGGTCACTGCGACTGCCGATGTTCCTTGTGGATTCCTTACTTCAGCCATTGGTATAGCTACAACTGGGTATGCTCTGATCAAGGGCGAAGTTCTTAACGTAATGGACACTTCAGCTGGAGTAATAAACGATCCTGTTTATTTTACCGCGGCAGGGGCTTTATCTCTTATTCCGGGCAGTGCGGTTGTCGGTAGAGTCCTCACCGTGGGTAATCCAGGAACGGTTTATATTGATATCCCAGCGAATGCGACCAGTGGTAAGTTGGGGCTTACTACTGTAACTGACCCAGGGTTAAACGCGATAGATATTACTTTTATAGACCCGTTCGATGGCGTCGTGGTTACACTATCAGCGGACGGTAACAGCCAGACGATTCCCGCACCCACCGATGTCACAGCGGGCAAAGAGTTCACGATAGCGGTAAAGACCGGAGTGGCTTACGGACTTCCGGTGGTTCACTCCGATGGCACTCGCATGATATACAGTGGTGAGGATGCTACATTCCTGTGGACCGGCACGGCTTGGAGCCTTAAAGGGAAGCGCGTGGTTCATACCACCGCGACCGATCCTGCGCTCAATGCCGTCACCGCCGGTATCATCAATGCCTATGACGGTATCGATGTTACGCTGAGTGCGGCCGGTAACTCACAGACGCTATCGGCTCCGACCGATACAAGAGCGGGAAAGCGTTTCTGGATTTCGGTGGTCGCCGGAGTTGCCTATAATCTTCCCATAGTTCATGCGGATGGTACCCGATACCTTTTCTCCGGGGATGCCGCAATGTTTGTATGGAACGGAGCGGGTTGGGCTATGGAAGGGAAGC
>Ga0265297_10005330_pt1 | contig 19721 bp, 17 predicted proteins | sample Munlanlwell13791_FD_192502 | JGI IMG/M metagenome (GOLD analysis project Ga0265297, IMG submission 192502) | Leachate microbial communities from a municipal landfill in Southern Ontario, Canada - Leachate well 137-91 | ecosystem: Engineered > Solid waste > Landfill > Unclassified | place...
GCCGTCAAGTGCGGCCTGCAAACCGGTTATCGCCGTAATCGCGTGGACATCCACATTGGTCTCGTGAACGCTAAAATCATTGGAAGTTGAAAGATAATCCGCTTGCTTGGCGTAAGTGTCCGCAACATGGTTGGATAAAATACCGATATTCGTTTGCAACATGCCATCCGCATATACCACGTAATTGCTCAATGTGGAAACTGTGCCAGTCGAACCCCAATATAAAGACGGATCAACCCATGTAGGATGAATATAGACATACCCAAGCACCGCATTACTGGTATATCGGCTAAAATAATTGTCATCATTCAGATACAAGCTCCATGTTACCGGTATCTTTCCTTGCGCCAAAGACCGGTATATATTAGTTGTGCCGGTTTCATAGGACAGCAATTCGCCGTAGTAACTACCGGGCGGCGGGATATTTGTCCGCGCAATCGAGAATGTAGCATTGCTCCCGCTAACCGTGATGTCCTCGGCGGGAACATCAATGTATATTTCGCCGTCCATCGGCTTGGTCACGCGGAACGTGCAGGATATATTTGTCAGCGCGGTATCGTATGCAAACACAAGAACTTGGTCGTCATACCCGCTGATTTGGAACCGGAAGTCGTTGAATGAGCCGTCGCACACATTCGCCAAGACGAGCGTTGCCGTGTTTGTCTTCTGGGTTCCGAGGCAGAAGGCGGGTGTGATTGCGAGTAAGCAAGCCGCCAACCCTATTAGTAATATTTTCATAGAGTCACCTTTTAGCATGGATTGCAGGGGAAGTCAATTATCGTTTTATTCCATCTCTTTACTGGCGGCAACTTCGGCGCGTTTCCGCTCCCTTAAATACTCCAAGCGGTCTTGCAATGCCTCTTCTTTTTCAAGATTGAGTTTCCCAATTTTATATGGCATAAGAGCCGACCAGACATCCGCTTTCGCATCAAGTCCCTCGGAATCCTTTCTTGCCTGAATGTGCTCGCTTAATCCAGGTATCCCGGCCTTAATGACATCCTCGATAGTAATGGCTTTGCGATAAGTTGGGTCTATGAGATTTTTAATAAACCGCATCATGCCGCTTAATGGAATTACTTGCGTTGCTGTTGTCCCAGCAAAACGCTTGAATGTATAATCCTCTCTTCCCTTTAGTATATTCATTAACGATGCCATGCCTTCAAGTGGCAGTTGATTGATAAGCATGTTAGGCACAGCCAGCATGAGTTTGACTGTTTTTTCGATAACGGCATCGTCAATGGATTCTGGATCATCAATAGCAATATCGCGTATGGCGGCTGGTATTGCAAAAGAAATCATACCGGGGCCAAGCCACATCATTGGTATCCATTTATTGCCAATGCGGAACGAGTAAGGGCGTCGCCCGGAATCATAAAATAATTCACGCGATCTTTTGTCTTCAGGAGCATTCCAAGCGATATTACCATTGGCGGCCCATATTGAGCCAAGTGCGGTAAGCGCAGTCCCGACCATTGCTTTACCATATCGCTCGCCCGACGTGTAGTTAATATCTTCAATCTGGTTCGCAAGTTCTTCAACACGTTCCATATCTGGTTTTGACTTGGCGCGCTCGTTGCGTAATTGCGCCTCAATATCAGCAAACGATTTTGCGTCATATCTCGCCCGCGCAATCCTGTTCCGATTCGCCCCTATAAACCCAAGAAACGATGTTTGCGCGTTGAATTGCGCGATTTTTACTGGCGTCTTTAGAAACGGCACGACCATCTTGAAAATACGTCCGGGCACACCAGGAATCCGGCGAAGGTGATCCAGCGCAATTCCGATGTGTCCCATTGTTCTCGTCACTTGGTCGAGTGATTTATCCGGTTGTCCCAGCCGGTCGTGATACAGATATTCGGATGCCAATGTGCGCCCACGTTGTTTTGCGTAATCAGCGGATTCGCCGCGTTGGATGAGTCGGGCTGTTTCACCGGCTTCAATCATCCGCCCGACATATACATCCGATGCCTGCATGAAATCGCTTACCCAGTTCAAAGATTTCCACGCCGCTTTTCCAATTATATTTTCTGGCCCTTTGGTGCGTTTGGCGATAGCCATTTGCCGCTTTAATCGCTCAATGGCTGGCGCGTTTTGCGGCAAATCAGACATCACTTCCACCATCTTTGCCGGCTTGCCAGAGCCGATGGCCGCTATAGCCTGTTGCCACGCCGAGCCATCAAGCACGGTTTTCAAGGAATGCTTGAGATATGTCCCAGCACCCCGAATGTCACCGCGCATCAGCAACCCCAATGGACGTAGTGCCATCTGATTAGTTAGGTTTCCGAGAATATTGCGAGCGTGCGACATCGGGTTTGATAGCATGTTGGTATAAATATAGGCATCAAACCAATCGCCTGTTTTGAGAGGAATATAGGAAACAAGGCGATTGAGGGCGCGGGCAACTGCGGCATCGCGCCCCTGTTCGTCGGCGATTTTGGCGGCATCCCGGAGTTCGGCCTTAACCCTGTTCAGTTCATCTGCCGGGATAGTCATTTTCTTGTCAGAGATATATTCATCAACCGCCTGTTCCCAGCGTTTAGGGTCTCGGCGTGACCGCTTCAAGCCATCCTGCCACTTCTTTACAACGCCGGTATGCGCCTTTTGTGCATCGCGCAAACTCTTTTCGACAACGATAGTGGACTTATTGGCCTTCTTCGTAGCGTCGTAACGTGCTTGTAAATCATCGAGGGCTTTCTTCGTCTTGTCGTATTCGGACTTGATGCGTTCAACTTCCGTCATCTGGTTGCGTGTAAGAGGTTCGCCGCCATTTGCAGCACGTTTTTGTAATTGCAACGACACAATATCGAAGTTTTCGTCAACGAACATTTTTCTGGCATTAAGCCCACGGGCGGTTTCTGTTCCGGCTTTACGCCCAACCTGATATACATCAAACAAATTATCAAGCGCCACGCCGAGACGAGCCTCCGCTTCAGATTGCGCCTTTGTATTGCCGGACTCTTTGGCTTTATTCGTTTCTTGCGCGGCACGATTATATTCGGCTTGTGCCTGAACCTGCTCGTGCAATAGAATACAATCTTCCCTATCAGTTAGTGCACGGGGCTTTTGGCGAAGGTCATCAATCAATCGCTTGCCAACAGTCGGGTCGTTATCGAGTTCGCGCACAACTTGATCGTGAACTTTTGGAAAGGTGCGGCGAATAATGGGGTCGGCCTTGGGAAGTCCTAACTGTTCGCGTTCCATGTCGGTCTGGCGATTGCGAATGCTTGTGATGCCGCCTTCTGGATCTCTACCCCGCACTTTGCCGCGTGGCGCAAACTCGCCTTCGCCTGCTACCGCCGCCGCGCCTGGGCCACCTGCGAGGCCGGGGCCTTTCGCAACCTTCTCCGCCTCCGCCGCCGCCTCCTTCATGCCGGGGATGGGGATGGGCTTGGTAACTACTGGTTCTGTCATCGGCATCTTGGACTTAACCGCCGAAGTCACCTTGTCGCCTGTGCCTTCTTCGTTAAATTGTTTTTGCGCCTTGCTAACTGCCAGTTGCGCGTCCTCGGCCTGAACCCATGTCTTGCCACGGTTGCCGTCTTTGGTGGTGTAGCGAACTTCAAAGTCAGTGAGCGGTTTCTCGCCCGACGCCCTTTTTCCGGCAGACTCTGCTGGTTGAGCGAGAGTTTTTGCCCCCATCATATATGCGTCAATCTGTTTCTGCGGTATGCCGTCTTTTTGCATTTCAACAATCACACTACCACGACTACGAGTCTCCCCCCCGTAATTGATTTGCTCATTAAAATAAATATCTAATGCTGCCCCTGATTTTAATTTTGTCCCGCGTTGTGCTACCGGCTCGGCGGGCTTGGAAGCCTCCGGCTCGGCGGGCTGGTCTATGTTGGCTTTGTCCCACGCTCTCCACTCTGCATTGAGCGCATTACCTTCGGGGGTTCCGCGTTTAGGCAAGGTATCCCATGCTAATCCCTTTGTCTTCAAGAACCGCTCCATCTTCATTCCAATTCGATCGCCAGCAGCAAACCAAGCAAGCAACCCTTTCGCTTTTTGCTCCGCCGGCGTCACCGGCCTACTACCTTCCCAAGTCGGTTCTGACGGCTCCTGGGGCATCCTGGCGGGTGCTACGGTAGGTTTGGCGGGCAATTCGGCTACGGGCGGCGCCACTTCCGCTGAGACTGGTTTCGGAATGGCATCTGGAACCTTTTTTGGTTCGACGGTTAGCGGTTTCACCGGCTCGGTTTCCACTTCGCCAAGTGGCTTGAAGTCCACGGTATCTGCCGCCACTTTTGCCGGTGGCTCGGCAAAGCGTGGCTTTACACCCGCTTTCCGCGCTACATCTTCCATCGCCCTGACCGCTCCAGTCTTGCCCTGCTCGTGGAAAGCCTGCGTCATTATGCCGAACACCACATCCGAGCCAGCAGCCTTTATTGCCTCAAGCAAACCGTAAAAGAACCCCATATCCGGCTTGCCAGCGGCTTCGGCCTTTGCGTAACCGGTATCCATCATGCCCGCCCATTGCGGCGCAGTAATCCCAAAATTACTTGCGATGTCTGTAACTTTCGCAATGGCATCGCTCTTTGTCCACTTCCCGATTGTGCCGGATAATGCCGGGGTAGCTTGATAGGCGAACCCAAGCCCTGCGGCTTTCAACCGCTCGGATGGCGATAGCCCCTCGGTTGTTGCGGCCATTAAGGCGGCCCTTACTCCTGCTGCTTTTAGCGTGGACTTCACACCAGCTTGCCCGCCATACCCCACGCCAAGCCCCTTCATGGTTTTTAGCGTCATCAACGTGCTTTCGATGCTTTCAACCAAAGACGCCACCGCCGCGCCGGTCATGCCGCCCTGTTCAATAGCCTCTTTCATCAGCAATTCGCTGGATTCCCTTCTCAGTTTGCCGCTGGCGTCAAGTAGTTCGTCACCCTTTTTCAGGATGTCGCCAAGAACCGGAATCTTATAGGACAACTGCTCGATAGCCTGCGTGTTTTCCTCGCCAATCGCAAATGTCCATAGACTTCGGGCGGTTTCCTTGGCACCGCGCATGAGGCCGGGAAAGAAGTCAATGGCCTGCGTGGTAAGTGCAAGAGCTTGTTCGGGCGCATAGCCCAAGGCATCCCTGCCCGCGTTCTTGATGCCAGCCGCTATATTGGACGGCGCGAACATGCTTTCCGGCAACGGTTCCACCGGGGCTTGCTGGCGGTCTTCAATTCTTTTGGAAACAGCGGGATCAACTTTCGCCGCCCCTTTCTTCTGTTCGGGGAATGTAATTTTATGTCGATATTGCGCCAATACTGCGGGATCAATAAAACCGGTATCCCCTTTGTCAACGAGAGATTGTAGTTGCATAACAACTTCGTCGCTATCTTTGCCGGCAGCGGTGATAGCCTCTTGTTGCGCGGCCTGTGCCATACGCGCTTCCGGCCCGCGCTGCGTGATGAGGCTGGCACGTTCCTGCCGGTCGCTGACGGGCGGAGCGGTAGGCATGGCCTCGATGGGTTCGCTATCCTCCCACCGTGGCATGGCCTCACTATCTTCTACCGCCACACTGTCTTCCCATTTTGGAATCATAGTTATTCCCAACGGATAAACTGCTTGGTCGCAGCATTGAATATTGCAATCTTGCCGTTAATGTTACGGCGCACTTCTTGCACCGGCTCTGTTGCCCCCCCCGCGATTTCCTTCTCCGGCTCGGCTTTATCTTGCCGCTTGGTTAGATACGGTTGCTTTGCCCGCCAGTAAGCGTAGGCGACTGCCTGCTTTTTGAGTTCAAATGTATGCGCTCGGTCTTCTTCTGTCTTGTCAATGGCGGCTTTTGCTTCGAGCAATTCCATTTGCCGGTCGAGTATTTCTTGTTGCCGAAGTTGGGCTTCCGGCGTTCCGGGGACTGCGCCTTTCAACCGCTCCATATTCTCGCGCCATTCGCGGTTGAGTTTATCGTTGCCTGCCTTGAAATCATTTGACATCTTCATCAATTCTTTCTTGGCTTCAGTTTGCACTGCCACCATGTATTCACGATGCGTCAAACTCTTTTCAAGTTGTGTGTTCCTGTCATCAAGCCTTTGCTGGGTTTGCTGCAATCTGGTGTCGCCTTGTGCAAGACGGCGATCCGCCTGCTCTAATTTTCGAGCGGCTTCCTCGCGCTTGGGGAAATCTATCTCGGATTGCAGTTGTGTTTTGCGTGTCACCTTCGACAGGAAATCAATATCCGACTCCAATTCCGCCGTAGGAATGGCGCGGCCAAGTGTGCGTTGCTGACCGAACTGCGCCGCCGTCTGCGGAATCACTTCGCCGCCCATGCCGCGATACACGCCCGCGCCCGACAGTTGTTCGGTTGGCCGCCCGTAAATGTCCTTGTGAATCATGGTCGGAATACCCGCCGCGCCGCCCTTTGCGCTTGCGGATGGGATTCGGCCCAGAGTCGAGGTCTTGGCCCCGCTGCCGGACGCCGCATTTATCGGCTGATAAGTCCCCGCTTTGACGGCATTGTAGGTATCCGTAACTTGCCGTTTATTCTTCTGTTGCCGAGCGTAGGTGTTGAGATAGCCCATGTAGCCGCCATAGGCCGTGCGCACCGCATTGTCTAAACGGTTAAACTCTTCTGGGCTTAACAATCTGGTCAACGCCTTGTTGATATGTTCTTGCAGGTCTTGGCCGCCGCCCCAGTAGCCGCCCTGCACCCCAAACATTCCTCTATCGTATGTTGGCATATTACTTTCTCCCTTTTGAGTTACCAAAACTTGTTCGTGCAGTAGGAAAACTGAAACTCGCGCACACCAATAATATCGTCAAAATAAAGTTGTATCCCTCTATATCGCCCCACCGACCCTTCGTTGTTTATCCAACTCGCGCCCGCTGAAGGCTCGTCACACCACGGCGGGAATGAGTTCGCAAGCGCAAGTTGCGGAAACTCGTCAGACCCGAACACCACTTGATTATATATTCCGGTTTGCGAAAGAAAAGAATCGTCAAGCCTCTGGTAATTCTCACTCATCGTCACGGTTTCCTCAAAACTCCAAGTGCGGTCATAGATGTATTCTCGCGGATAATACCAAACCTCGTTCGTGGCGGTTTCCGTTTCCGTGACTCGCGGCATTAGAAAATAGTTAGAAGCCGCTTTGTAATAAACCGAGAATGTGCTTGAAATATTTGTCTGTTGATAATTCGCCCATCGGACTGTTCCATAAGAACGCATCAATTCTATCAAAAACCCATCATATACATTTCCGTAATAATATTCCTGCCCTGATCGCCGGGCTGTTGACGCTTCTCCCACGAAAGTGTCCGTTGCGACTGCCTCGTAATAACTCGTGGAGTTCCAATACGGCGGAGTAGAGGCAGAATACCCACCATTCAAAAAATAATACCAGTGCATCGTTACTTTCGCTTTCGCCTCATCCCATGTCGGATGCCGCTTGAAGGTGCTTGCGCCTTCCGCGTAGAAAACATGATTTGTGGAAGTATCGTAATAATAATCTTCCGGCAATCCTGCCAGCCACGCATGATCGCTACGCCGCCATCCGTATTCAGGATATACGCCCGTTACGGTATTGGAATACGCATAACGTGTAAGAGGATAAGTCCAAACCGCTATAGTCATCTTCGTCCTGTCGGTGGTATCCTTGTTCTCGTCAACAAAATATCTACAAGCCTCAAGCACCTTATACCGCTCCTGCAAGTCAGTCACATATACCTGCTGCGGGTAATCGCCGTAGGTCGCGGCGTTTGTGCCGATTGCCGGTGTCCGCGTAAAGTTTGTCCCATCTCCGATATTCAAGTGTGCCAATAAACCAGTAAATGTCATGGTTTGACCGGGATTGTTGCTCCATCCATAGTAAGGCACAAGGGCTTTGATTGTGGAGTCCAAGTCGGTCATCATAACACGGTCAATATACCACCCGATTGTATTTGTTACGGTCTCGCTGTAAGTCGTCACACCTGTCGCCGTATAGACATTACTCTCCCATGTCCGCACAAAGGACGGCGGGTTGACTCTATACAGTGGGTTAGTCGCGTATTGTGTCGCTAAACACCGCTCCGTCACGCCAAGCGCAATCTCAATGATGTCAACCGGCTTGGCGTGCCGCCGCGTGTTCGACGCCACGTATATCGTCGCGCCGGTAATCACCAAGCCAATTAGTGCAGTCCACCCGTATTTTATAGTTTGAACGGAATATGCCATTTAAGCCTCGGAAGCGAATGTCCCCGGAATCACAATGTTTCCGATATGCGAAACCTTGCTTAGTGTCGCCACACCATCAACCAAATACCACCAATGCAATATGCGCCGGTATGTCGTGGCGTCCATCACCGGCCTTGTCGTGCTACCCTTAATCTCGACTGCGCCACCGTAAGTATATTCAAGAAATATATATGTCATACCAACTTCGGCTATAGTTATTTCTGCGGTGCTTGCCGTCTTTGCGTTTAACAATGAATCTTGAACTTCCCCGGCATTTACCGTTACCTTGTCACCGACAATAGACTGGATGCCAAACTCCCATTTCGACCATGCCGATATTGTTACCGACTTATCGCCGTTATCCGTCACCGTGAAATCGCCGCTTTGGAACCGAATCTCTTCTACTTTCGCCACACTTGGTGAGCCATCGGTTTCTGCAACGGTCAGATCGGAACCGCCGCCCGCACCCATATCAACCTTAAACCACGGCCCCCTTGATGCCGAACCCATAATCAAGCTCGGCGTTACCTTGCGCCGCTTCAATACATCGTCGCCCAGCCCTATGTCGTTGACTTCCCAAAATACCAGCCGTTTCAATAACTTTTCTATCTTGCTGACGCGCGAGCGCAAGCCCTCAAGAGGATCGCGCTTTGATTTGTAGTTGAATACCGACATATCACGTCAGGCTTTCAAAATACACTTGGATTGGAGAACCATCATCTGTGTCGCAAGTTTCTTCGGTCGAAAGCGTGACTTCGGGAATCACGGTGACAGTCGCCACGCCCGCAGATGCCGTTACATTAGCGGCAACTCGGTATGTATCGCCTCCGATGGAAAACTTGGCATTTGCATATACCGTTTCCGTAACATTCCTGAATCCCGATATTTTGATTGTCGTATCGCCTTCCATCGGCGGCGATGCCGCGTCAGTAATCAGCATCCCGGCATACTGCACATCCCTATACGCTACGATGGATGTCAGATTCCTAGCAAACAAAGTCCGATACATTGAATACGAGCCGTCCTGTTCCTTCTCATACCAGTTTTCCAATATAACCGGGGTAGAATAACCAACAACCGCAGTATCAAACGCAACGGAAGTTATGTAAGGATACAGGCTTGCTATCTTCGTCGGATCAATATTCACCCACCGGCTTGTCTCTATCAGCGTGCCGCGCGCATAATACATCCATGCGTTTTCGTTCTGTTCTTCGGTTTCGTATTTGTGATTGACAACAAACTTGTTGGAATCCGATAAGGTGGAAAAATAGCCCTCCCCCAATGTCTGGATAATTACATCGGAACCCGCAAGCGAACCGCCACCGGAAGGACGCGACTCGTTTTTTATTACCCGGAATGTTCCCGATATTGACGCCCCGTTCGCGTGTGGGCCGGAGACGGTCTTTGTGGCGTTTAATCCGTCTATAATCCCGGCTGTCTGTGTGCGGTCTATGCCGTATATCGCCCTGACCAACACTTTTGCGGATGGATTAACCGGATCATCGCTGTAAGCCTCCAAGACCCACAGGGCATCCGCTACTGCTGTGCGCCACTTGTTTGCCATCGGAGCTTCCTATCAAAGAAACGTGCCGGAACTATTTTGAGGAAATTGCGAGTGCACATGTAATGCCATCCTGCGAATATATTCCGGGTCGCGCTGTAATCGAGCTTGCTCGCTATCTACCAGTTGTTGGCCCAACACTTCATCGTAAGGCGTAGGATTGTTGATATACTTCTGAATATCGTTGTATGCGTCGCGGATACTGTCATACTGGCGCTGCTGTTCGGGCGTCAATGGTATGCCGCGCGCAATCCGAAACTCGTAACGATCCAGTCTATCCTTGATACTGGACGCCGTTGTTTGAAGATATTCCGCTCGCTGTTCCGGATCTATATTCTGGATGGACTTGTAAATCGTCTCCATATATGGGCTTATTTCAAGGTTGGGCTTCGGCGGTCCCGGCGACCTTGGCCCCTGTGGTGTATATTGAGTGCCGAGTGATTGGCTTTGTGATGGAATCGGCTGCTGCGGCGCGGGTATTTGCTGACCGGAACCTTGCCCGGAGTAAGGATAGGATTGTAAGCCAAGCCCTGCGCCAGTGTAAGGGTCTTTATACCCCGGCACTGGCATCCGCAACCGTGACGGTTGATACTGCGTTAACCCGCCCATACCCGGATGCCATAATTTAGGGATTGCCATGACTGTTCTCCTATTTGTTGCTATAGCCCAAAACTCCACCGGCCTTTATGTGTCCCATTATCCGCGAAATATACAGGCCGCTAGTCATTGAAGTTATTCGCATGGCAAACCGCCGACACGACAGCGCATTTATTAACGCCACCTCAATGCGCCCGTTTTCGTAGGCTGGTCTAATCTTGATTTGGCTTTCGGTTTTCCATGTGTCGTTTATTTTAACATCATAATTAACAGTCGCCATATCGCCCGCGTATTGATAGGCAAACGCAATTTTATTCACCAACAACGGCTCGGCATCCGCACCTGCTATTGTCCGCGTGGTGAACCGGAATCCCGAAGTGGAATAATCGTAAAGCGCGGGATTATCGCCAAGACCAATTATAAACTTCGTCGCGCTGCTATGACGGCCCATTATCTTGCGCTCCGCAAAGTCAGCGTTCAATGTCGTTATACTCGCGCTCGAAAATGTCCCCAAACTGTCTCTTATCGGTTCGGTTAATTCCGCTATCGCGTTACCGTCGTAAGACCAGATACCAGTCGTGTTCGCCCAATAAATCTTGTTGTCAACGGCAATCACATTGCCAACAACCGGTAGGCCGCTGGATTGTTTGACATATTCCGCAACAAAGTCGCCGCTTGGCGCATCCGCGTTTTTTATTACATATAGGCAATCATCCTTGAACACGGCAATCATGTTCCCAAACGGCACAACCTGGACAATGGCACTGGACTCCTGATGGTCGCATGGAACATAGCCTAATTCCTGAATTATGTATGTCGCGTCATATCCATACGCCCCGTAATAAAGCGTCGTGCCAGTCTCGGCCCAGCCCCACAATCTGTTGTGAGCAAATCGCCATTGTGCAGTAACAGGCGCGTAGGTAGGCGCGTCTGCATCTGCCGCCCCGTTCCACACCGTTCCTGCGGATACGGAAGAATCCGCATACAAGAAGCCGGGTTTATCAATGCCTAACCCGTAGGCATCCGGCGTTTGGCCGTCCTTCAACACTTCGGCATTGGCGTCTTTCGCTAAAGTCGCTGGAAACTGCTCGGCCAAACTAACCCATCCGGCAGATACTTGTCCTCTTTCCGCCATGTTATACAGTGCTCCTTGTGTATGCGGACGGCGCGAGATTGAATGTAGCGCCCCCGTATTTGCGTGAATCCATCCGCGCGCAACTATTCATCAAGCGCTGAATATCGGCATCACTAATCACAAGCTCACGTTCGGATGACCAACCCGCGTCTTGGAGCCGCCGATAGATCATCTTTCTCAGCAGTTCCTCGTAAACCGTTGGAATCGTTATGGTGCTGCTGGAATCCGCAATTGCGGCGGGAATCTTGTGGTAGATAATCGCAATAGTGTAGGCAGCGTCCGGTAGCGGCGACAGATTGAGATTGTCGCCAAGAATATAAGCATAGGACGGCGTCCCGGTTTCCGTGCCATCGTCGTAATTGGTAGAGGAAAGCCACTGCTCGTAAGGCATCAACTCAATGGTATCGCCAGAATTGGCGGATGGCGAAGTGATACGCAAGGCACCAGGAATGTCGTAGGGTGTGCCAAAGTCCGACGGCAACGCAACCGCTCGCACGCCTTCAACCGAAGTCAAACTGCCGGTTGTGCGCAGAAAGCCCCAATTCCTGATAGTGCTGAAATCGCGCTGCGCATCGTTTATGGCAGAATAAAAATCATCCTGAAATCGAATGTTTTCCGGCCCCTGCCCGAAGCGATATTGCGCACTTTGCAGAATAGATGTAACGCTCATACCCAACTCCTTTATACAACCGGAGCAAGGCTACGGGCGTTCATAGAATACGACAGCCTGCACCGTCTGGTTCGTTAAATGCGTATTGGTTACTGTCAGATAAAATACCTCGTCATATACCGACGCCCGTTGCACATGATTGGTCAACATATACGACGCATTGGTCGAAATATAGGTCAGTTCAATGTGCGTGGTCGCAATGCCAGTCAGAGTATTCGATGAAATCAAAACCACGGAATCTATCGGCGATGTCGCGTTTGCGAATGTGAAATCAAACCTATTCAAATAGCCCGTCACCCGCGATGTCGTCGCCACCGAAGATACGGACGATGTCATCGAGGACGCCGCAACCTTGGCCACAACCTTATCTAATCCACCGGCAACGAGCATGGAGGCGCAAGACAATGACGCTATTGCCGTAACAATAAATTGTTTCATATATTTTCCCTTTCCCATCAGGGGCTATGGCCGGATAACCGACCTATAGCCCCGTCAGAGTGTCGTTCGGTTAGGGGGCCGGGAATACCAACGCCTTGCTCTCGATCTGCGGGCCGACGGCCACCATCAGGTAGTTCGTCGTGTCCTGCGCAGACGCTTCAACCACGACGGTCAATTCGCCGGCAGAATCGGTCACATACCAATAATCGGCATCAGCGGTGACGGTTGCCACAGCGGTTCCACCTGAGAGCGTAAGCGCCTCAATGTTATTGGTTGCGGCAACGCCCATGTCGGTCTCGCTGACCCAAACATGCACGACTGCGTAATCCGTCAACGAGGTAACGCCGTCAATGGCAAGCGTCTGGACGACGTTTGTAAGCAGCAATTGCCCGGCAACACCAGCATCACCGGTGATTGACACAACGCCATACACTTCATCCGGTTGAATCGCCGTGTCAGCCAGTCCAAGGCTCGCCGCCTCGGCAGTCGCCAGCATCGAGGTCACAATCACACCCGGCTGAATAGTAACACCTACAAAACCATCGGCCGTTACTTTCGCGTTATCCGACCAATACGCAATCGCCGTCCTGTCTTCGGCCAAACAAAACGCGGCCATACCCGCAATCAGAAGGAACACAAGCGCCTTCTTGAACGGGCCACCGCCAATGCGCCCGTCGCCGTCAATGTCTGCACCCAATTTTTCCTCCATATAGTTTTTCATTTTCCGCACCGTGAAAGCAAGATTGGCAACTTGTTTTTCAAGTTTGCCATTACTCTTGACTTCCTTTATTTCCTGCACTTTTTCATCGCTCATCTTCGGTCTCCCGTTGTTGGGGTAGGCTGGCAGGGATTGCCTGCCAGCCCTCGCCTTTGGTTGTTGTGCTGTCAGTTACGGTTAGGGCGCGCCATCGGTGCCGTAGATTTGATACCAGTCATACGGGGCATGGCTGCACCGCATTGTAATCGTCCACGACCGCGAATCACTGCGGATGATGTCTTCCGGTTTCACCGTGGGGCTACGCCGCATATAGAACCGGATCGGCTTCTGATCCGTAACCAAGAACCATGCCAGCGGGTCGGACAGGTAATGACCGACTTCGTAGGTCAACCCCTTAGACCTGATAGCGTTGGTCTCGTTCGTGCTCTTGTAGGGCGTTTCGGTGGACTTCAATATTTCGATGGCTACACGCTCGTTAGCCGCCGCAATAATGAGCCGTCTTGGGATCGCCATAACCGGGTTGCCTTCACGGTCTTTAAGACCGGCGAAGTTATTCACGCCCGCCCACAGCGAATCCGCGCCAAGCGTCACATCCGTTGCCGGACGGTTCGCCTGCGCCGCACCACCGGCCCCCGTGAAGGTCGCATGAGAAGTGGCACACAGCGTTTCGTCGGCTGTATCTGACGCACCAACCGTGCTGACCGTGAACGCGCTGTTTAGGTCATACGCGCCCTGCGTCTCGATACGGTGTTTCATCGCCGTGCCCATCTTGCCCGCAGAACTTTCCACAACCGGAAACAGTTCGTCTTCCAGGCATTCTTGCGAGGCAATCAGCGTGAATCCATACTTGACGTGCGTCCAAGTCCGAACCGGGCCGGGCTTGAAGCTGGTTTCCGGCGAGGTCTCGTATTCGCCCAACACCGCAGGCATGGGAAGTTCACCAAAGAGCGTGACCTTCTCATACTGCTTCGTGGAACTCTTCTTGTCACACCACTTGGTGTATTCCTCCGGGTAGAGACCCAGATAATCGTAGAACGCTTTACTGATGCGAGCATCAAAAAGGTTCGCCATATTTGCGCTTAAAATAGCCATACCTTATTTCCTTCTTTTTGTTTGTTCAATACCGCCGTTAGGCCTGCAATACATTTGCCTGCATACCGCCGATGAACCGGAAAATAACACGCGGGTTCGTATCACCAACCGGATCAATCAGGCCCACGACTTCGACCTTCTTGGTCGTCACGTCGGCCACATCAATATACCAGTTGCTTCCCGATGCAATCAGCGAATACGCCGTGCCGATTTCCGTTCCCAATAGAACGTAGTCAGTCGTGTTGTTAATCAATGATCCCTCAAACAGGGTATAGTCATTGGCCTCATAATACGGAACAGCCGCGCCAGTCGTGCCGGTTGCGTCTTTTACCGCGATACCAATAATCTTGGTAGCATCGGTTGTCCCCGCCCAAACTTCGATCTCTTTGGACGTAGCATCACGCACCAGCGGAGCACCAGCCTTATAGGTCTGACCGGCTTCCTCGCCCGGCGAGCGTTCCGTGATCATGCCCTCTTTGCCATCATGTTTGTAGATGGAAAGAGTTCTCATCACTCTTGTAGTAGCCATATTTATTTCTCCGTTTTTCTTGTTTCAAACACACGTCGTTCTTTTGCGGGCATCAAATAGAACGCATCAACAGGGCAATAATCACGCATCGGGCAATGCGTTTCAAATCATATTAGGACTGCAAGACGCGGGCTTGCATCGAGCCAATAAATCGGACGATAACACGGGCGTTCGTATCGCCAATCGGATCAATGCAGCCAACCACAACGACCTTTTTCTGGGTGGTATTAGATATATCAACATACCAATCATTGCCGGAATCAATCAGCCCATAGGCTGTGCCGATATTGCCTGCCGCCAAAACATGCGGCACGACACCGTTAATCAGCGAGGCTGCAAAAAGATTAGAGTCGCTTGCCTCATAATACGGAACGGCCGCGCCAGTTGTGCCCGTTGCGTCTTTGGCGGCAATGCCGATAACCAAACCAGTATCAGCGCCGCCGGTAGCCAAAGCCTCGATTGTTCCGCTGGTATATTCCAGCGGAGCACCAGCCTTATAGTCTTGACTTGCGGCCTCGCCGACCTTGCCAGTCTGATCTACCGTCACGCCTTCTTTACCTTCCTGGCGATAGATTTCCAGCGTCTTCATAACTCTTGTCGTAGCCATATTTATTCCTCCAAACTTTCGCGTCTTGTCGTTTCGTCACCTTCCGGTTTCACCAACACGCCTTGTCCGCTCATCTTGCGGGCATCACTTTGAGCGGCTTGTGTGGCACTTACATGACGGTGTTGATCTTTTTCGCGGGCCTCATACATTTCTTTTGGGCAACACATAAGAATGCGATTCCCGCGCACTTTGGTTTGACCGGTAGTATCCTGCACCGCCGCAAATGGATCGCCCATTATGCGCTCGTTACCGGTTGCGGGCACATACCCCTTTTGCGCGAAATCGTTCATTTCAATGTCATCATCCTTGCGCCCCCAATGATAATGGAGCGCAGGGTCTTTATTACCAACATGCCAAATATCGTTTGCCGATTTATATTCGCCGGTCACAGCCGCTTTTACTACATCGCTTTTTTTGACCCAGTTTGGGTTGCCGCGTTTCTTCGGGGCTTCCATAGTTTCAGTCGAGTTTGATGTGGTTTCGTTCATGGGTATATCTCCTTTGGTTTACTGTTGCTGGGCGAGTCTGCGTTCATACATTTCCCTGGCCTTATCGGAATCGGCCCAATTCAATAGTTCTTGTTTTGTCGCAAACTTGCCACTCGCGTTCTTTACCACTTCTGGATCATTCACCCATGACGGTATCCGTTCTTTGCCTCCTCGTAAATCACTGCCGCCAACGCTGCCGGCCAACGCTGCCTCTCGGCCAACCTTGCCACGCGCATCGGCTTCTTGTTTGGCAATCCCCGTGCGCCGTAAATTGATAAACTCGACTTTGCGCTCATACGACAACCCCTGAAGGTCTGGACATTCGGCATCCAGCTTTTCAATTTCCTTTAGCGTCTTGCTCGATTCAGGATTTAGCGCGAGCATCTTCTTAAACGCACGATCCTCTGCTTCGGCAACCTGTTTGGCGTATGTTTCGCGCTCCAAGTCGCGGTCATAGGCAATATCGCGTATGACCTTTTTCAAACCTTCTTTGGGATCGTCCTCAAACTTCTTGCTTACTTCCTCCAGGTAATCGTCCAATGTCCTTTGCGGTTTGGCGGGTTCGGTCGCCTTTTCCACATTGCGTGTTCGACTGATATACTCCTGATTGTCTTTCAGCCGTTTTTCGAGTTGCTCTTTTTCCGCTTTCAGGGCTTCGGCCTGTTTCAGCGTTTCCGCATGTTCGGCCTTAATTCGTTCGACTTCCGTTACCGGATCGTCAGGCAATGTCGGCTGTTCTTTTTCGGGCGTTTGGGCATCGACGACGGGCAAGCCGTCTTTTTCTTCTACGGTCATTGCGTTCTCCTTTAGCCTGCGGGCACAGGCGGCTCTGCTGACACGGGCAAGCCAGCGTTTTGTGACCCCATTTCTCCTGCTATCATTTCTCCTTGCATATCACCGGGTAAAGGCGCGGAGGCCATCGGTGCCGCCGATTGCCCGTTCGGGAATGGCCCCGACGAACCTCCCGCCTGCGATTGCTCCATGCGCAACAATTGCTGCGTTCTGGATATATGTTGAACCATCAAATTGGCGTTTTCGTTTTTCTCGCGTTGTGCCTGCCATAACGCTTGCGAGTGAATTGGCAAATGGACATCGTGCATCTCACCGGTTTCCGGTTCATCCCATTGCCCGTATTGGAGCATCTCGTTGTTTTCCCATAACGCGGCCTTTACTGCCTGGTCTTTCGCGGGAACCGGGACAAACTCTGCCGGATTTTCCACGCCCATTGCTTGCGCCAGCCGCATCATCAGTTTTGCGCGAGCACCGGCATCCTGCGTCAACCCAAGCAACTGCAACAGGTTTTGTATGTTTGTGGCCTTATCCATAGCCTCTGATACGCCCTTGAGTTCCACGGTATAAATATCGGCAAGGTCGAATTGAAACTCTGCACCGACAAGCCCCACCTGATCAACAATGTCATCGAGTGTCATAAATGTGTGGACATATTGCGCAAACCGGCGCATATACTCGCCAACCAGCGCGTCTTCGATGCTTGCCATGTCGCTATATATCGGCGTTGTCGCCGATGCTTTGGCAGACATAAACTCACTCGCGCTTGTGCGCCCACCCATCGCTACGCCCATTACGGCATCGGTGGTATTCATTATCTCGCGTATCTTCTGCTCAAAATACTGGATACTCGCCATGATCGTTCCGGTCATATCCGCAATCTGAAGTTCCATCAGCGCGGATCGGACATCGCCCTCGCAATCAATCACGTTGGAATGGCCGAAATCATACTTGGCCGTATCCACGCGCAAGGGGTCGCGCACGATTGGACGCCGCAGATTCTTAGACCGGTTATCAATTAATTGGTTGATGGACACGCAAATCTGGTCGTAATACGTCTCTATTTTCTCGCCCAAACTGATATGATACATTCCAACATCATCTTCGGTTTGGTGGGCGACGAGGATGGGGATGCCTAAAGGAAACACATTCTCGCGGATTTCAATGATCTCGCAGTTGTCAGGACTACCCAATATACGAACCCTGCACCGCATCTCCGGGCCATCCTCGTCCCATGATTGTTTGTCCTTGTTGATTGGCAAATTAACCCACACATAGAAATGTTTGTATCTTTCGCCGGCCCTGTCTTGATAATCCTTGCTCGCATTACTATAACGGTTTTGTGCGGGTGTATTCAAATCGGAAGACGCCGCTCGCTCAATATATGCCGCAAACTTATTTTTCAGACCTTCTTGGCCGGGATCGTCTTCAAACAATTTGACGTTCTTGCGCTCGCTGTCGCGCAACAGCGTGTCCCATGTAATCGGGCTGTCAATAAACACACCAGGCTGCAAGTCCATATCTTCGATGTTTTCGTCGAGCCATACCTTGTCAATCGGAATAAACTCGAACCCCGGCAAATAGTCCTTGACAAACTGCTTGGTTTTCCTGTCGCCGCTGGCCTTGTCACGATAAACGAGGTCAACAACTTTCTTTTCCCATGGGATACCAACGAAACATGTTCCGTTCTTGTAGCACTCATGCAGCGCCTTCTTGAGATTGCGCTTGAAGCGGGTATTGGCCTGCGCCTTGCGGAACAGAAGCGTCATTATCTCGGCGTTCTTTGCGCGGATAGTGTTGGAAACTTCATCGTCAATCGCGCCGCGAAACCCATAGGTATAGTTTTCCGCATTATCGGTAAAGGTTTTGAAGGCCATGCTTTGAAGCTGATTGACGCTGATATGAAACACGCCGGTGGCTTCATTGGCGCGGTGCTTGGAATCCAAACTGGAATCCGGCTTGTTGCGCCACATCTGGTCGTTTTTATTCCAAATGGTTTCCAATGCGCTGCGGTCGCGGATGTTGGCAAATATCACTTGCAACCGCTTCTTGGTAGCTTCCGCAATTTCCTGTTCTTCGGCGTAATTCGGGAATAAATCCAATATGGTTACATCGGATTCTGGCGGCGGAGCATCTACCTCGATGAAGGCACCGCTCGGATCGTCGTTGACGGGCGCGGGCGCTTGTTCGGAATCAAGCTGGTCTTCGTAAGACCGACGCCGTAAAGAAGCTGAACGTGGTGTTTCAGGCATAACAACCCCTAAAGCATGAGGGGGCCGCCCGGTTGTATAAATTACAAGCCGTAGTGGTTTTTGGGCATTAGACCCCCTACTAATAGGGGGGGCTTGCTAACTTTGGCGGGAACAAATAGGCGGGAATAGCCGAATACTATTGACCATTTACATGTTTTGGAGTGCTAATATGGTTCTCCGCGCCTTGCAAATACGATTGTGAACGGCCACATGCGAAACATGAATCTTTTTTGCAATATCCCTTTCCGATCTTCCGGCGACATGGTAAATCATCAAAAGCGCCAATGACGGGCATTTTTCCGCAACAAAGGCAAGACGGCGTATGACCTCAAGACTGGCATGGTTTGTGTGTTGGTCAATCCCTTCTTCGGTTATCAGGGCGCCGCACATCTCGCAGTGTTTCTTGTCGGCATAGGATTCTATTGGCTTGCTCATTGAGCACCTCCATCCCGCATGGCAAGTATATCTGCTTCGTCAATCAGTTTGTAATCGAAGCCATCCTCCACACAGTTGACTCCCCTTTCAGGTTCAAACCAAACATCATAGGACGGCTTGACTTCGCGGCAGTCCGAGCCGACACGCATAACCTGGCCGGTTCGTTGCCGACGCCCATGCTTCTGCGGAATATATACGCCCTCGATTTCTGCCGGCAAATCATACGGCTCTATAAGAACAAACCTGTTTTGCGGGATGATAAGTTCCGCCCGTCTT
>Ga0265297_10005331_pt1 | contig 19718 bp, 17 predicted proteins | sample Munlanlwell13791_FD_192502 | JGI IMG/M metagenome (GOLD analysis project Ga0265297, IMG submission 192502) | Leachate microbial communities from a municipal landfill in Southern Ontario, Canada - Leachate well 137-91 | ecosystem: Engineered > Solid waste > Landfill > Unclassified | place...
ATTGCTCCACAAAATCTAATAGTTCCATGACCCCGTTCTCCTTTGTTGGTCCTTAGGATACGGGGTCTCTGAATTTACAGAACTTTTCTTACACTATCACAAGATCCTTATCCTTCTTTGGGAAACGAACATAGGTAAAGGAAAAAAAATCTGTTACTATTTGTAGTTTTACCCTGGCAGTAGCTATGAACGAATCAGAATCGGAATGGGTTTGGGAATAACCGCGATTTCTTGAAAAATTATTGGATGGAATGAATCGTCTTTCAGCTGGAGACGAAACTCACATCCTTTGCGAGCGTGAAGAGGCCACTTGCGGAAGTCTCGTCTTCATAGACTACTTCTGCTCCCATTGAAGTCGAATCACCGTTACCTTCCTGCAGGACTGCAGAGACGAATGCAGTGGCCCTTCCTTCTGCACCGGTACTCGGATCTCCTTCAGTCTGGTTGATCCCTTCGATATCGACCGTGTAGCTCAGTGAAACCGGAGTATCGATGGTATCTGCGGTAATCGTCGCACTGCTGGATGAAGCGACTGCCGCTTCCTCGACAACCATATCGGACCCGGCAATAACCCGGTCATTCGTGGCTGCCAGCGTAGTCCCGTCCATGGCTCCCCACGGGCAGCACGCCCCGACACCCTCGGTTCCATTGGTAGCCATTGCCTCCACCATGATGCTCTCCTCTGACATCATGACGCCACTCGGGGTGCCGTCACCATCATCGTCGTAAGTGATGTACTTCTGGGTCTGGAAATTATCACCATTTGCAGTCACAGGACCCGTGTCAAGATTTGTGTAACTGTCATATGTCACACAACCGGAAACAGCCATCGTGTCTTCCTGGTAACTGATCACATTCTGGCCTTCTCCCTGGGCAAGGGGGGGATTGTCAACAAGGTTACCGTTACTCTGGGTATACACAATGTCAGTGGTCTGGCTTACACTCCCGATTGCTGACACAGCCGTCCTGACGGTTATCTGGGCGGTGTCATTTGACGGGGTGAGGGTGCGGCCAGCGGACACCATGCCACAGGCTATCACCGTGAGGATAGCCAAAACTAATATTATACCTGTTCGTGTCTTCATTATGCCACCTTGATTGCTTCAAATGAGCGATCAGTTAGAGTTTTAACGAACTGTTAGTATTTATAGATTCGCAAGTTATAAGTTATCCCGCTTTATGATGGAAAAGAAAAAATGTTAAAATACACTTTAAACTCGATTCAAAGGAACAATAATACCTGAAATGCAAAACATATAATGAAAAAAAACACACAAATTCCAAGGTCAGAAAAAAATGGGAACTGGTTCAAATTTTAAAAAAAATTAGAACATTGCCATGCCAGAACTACTGGTATACCGGTAATTGGCAGTAAATTTGAATATCTGACCCCGTGCAGAGGTGCTCTGGAAGAAGTTAATTGTAGAAGAGGGTAAACTCCCGTTCCCTCTCCCTTCCATGAGTGATCCCCTGATGTAGGAATTCGCATTACCTATCGCTGAGGTGATTTGAGAATTATACTCACTTCCTACGCCTGCATCTCCTGTGATCCGGCCACTGGCACCCGTCAGGTATCCCATCGACCCGGAAAACGAAGTCCCGGAGAACGAGCTTCCCGCTTCCATGATATTGCTGTAATCCGCTATTGCCGGCGCAACAAGAATGAGTGCTCCTATTGCCACAATAGCCATCAAGAATGTTCTTTTCATATTTCCCACCTGTCAATATTTATCACCATTTTTCTTCTGACATCTTAAATATCTTTTGCCTGAATATCATATTATTTCCCTGGTTTCGTTATCCTCAAGGATACATCAATGATCCTGTGAGATATACACACGTTTATACTATGCCGGCCGAAATTGAATAGAATGAAAAAATTGTTGCTCCTGATACTCCTTTGTCTCGCACTTGTTTTCCTCTCGGGGTGCCTGACGGAGCAACCAGATGATCTCCTGAAGGCTGCAGGACAAGCAAAAGAGAAGGGTTACTATAACGATTCTCTTGCTTTTTATGATCAGATTCTCATGAGAGATGCAAATAACACTGCAGCCCTTGCAGGGAAGGGAGAAGTGTTACACCTCCTGGGAAGAAATGATGAGGCACTCCGGAATTACGATACCTCCCTTCTCCTGGATCCCGCATCTGTACCTACATGGATAGCCCTCGGCGATCTCCTCGCTGAAATGGAAAGGAGCCGTGAAGCGGTGCTTGCATACGACAAGGCGATTGGCCTCAATCCCAACGCAACCATGGCCTGGAACGGCAGAGGGGAGGTAATGGCAAAGATAGGAAGGTTTCAGGATGCAACAACCGCATTCTCCATGGCACTTCGGACAAACACCACCTATGCCCCTGCAGCAAAGAACCTTGGTGATGTGCTTGTCGCCCTGACACAATATGATGATGCGCTCAATGCTTACAACCGGGCAATTGATCTGAATCCCACCTATAGTGAAGCATTGATGGCAAAAGGAGATTTGTTCAGCCGCTTCGGGAGATACCAGGAAGCACTTACCGCGTATGACTATGCCCTTCAGTACATGCCCAACAATACGGTCCTGATAACCCAGAAAGCAAACGTGCTTAATAATATGGGTCGCTTTGACGATGCAATGGCCATGTATAACCAGGCTCTTTTACTTGCACCTGAAGATGCGACCTACTGGGCACAGAAAAGTTATGTCTTTAACAACATGGGAGAATTCAACCAGTCAATCATCGCGGCTGACAGGGCACTCTCAATTGATCCGAAGAATACCATCGCACTCAATAATAAGGGATTTGCACTTACCAACCTGGGAAAGTTCGACGAGGCAATTACCGAATATACCTCAGCACTTGATCTGAATCCCGGGAACGTTGCCGCCCTCACCAACCGCGGTTTTGCGCTGATTCAGGTCGGGCGATACCAGGAAGCGGAAAAAGACCTGACCGATGCAATCAACCTTGAACCCACGTTATCTTCGGCATGGGCATATCGGAGCATGGCCAAATACCGCATAGGGCAGAGCGACGAGGCTCTTGATGATGCGCAGCACGCCCTGGATCTCGATCCCGAAAACGCATTTGCATGGTCATCGCGTGGAATGGTTGAGGGGGGCCTAGGCCGATACAGAGATGCTGCGATCTCGTTTGAACGGTCCCTGGCAATCAACAATCTGTCTCCAAGCATCTGGCTTAATAAAGGAATGGCTCTTCAGAATGCAAAGGATCCCGAAGGAGCTCTCATTGCCTACGACCAGGTGCTGGCACTCGATCCAAATAACACGGCAGCATGGGCGTATAAGGTGATGGCACTCCGTAGTCTTGGAAGGGGCGAAGAAGCGCTTAGAATTACAGATCGTGAACTTAAATATAATCCTGGAAGTCTCACTTTCCTGATGAGGAAAGCGTATGTGCTCTCCAGCCTGAACCGGCATGATGAGGCATTGCTGATCTACAATCGAATCCTTGACTTGAACCCGGAAAATATCGATGCTCTGCTGTATAAAGGCTCCACCCAGATCAGTATCAATGACTTCCTCGGTGCAATCAAAACATACAACCTGGTATTGAAGATCAACGCTAACAATACAGAAGCACTGGAATACCAGAGTCTCGCATATTACAGGATAGATAGGATCGATAAGGCTCTTGAGATAAACGAACGTCTCATTGAACTCAATCCCAAAAGTTCACTCGCATGGTCAAACAAGGGATATTGCCTTGTCAAACAAGGTCGTATCCAGGAGGCTATCAAATCATTTGACCGGGCACTTGAACTGAATCCCAGGAATTATGATGCCAGAGCAGGCAGGCTAGTCGCCATCAGGACTGTCTGGCCTTCTTATAGGTAGGGGCATTCCAATCAATCCCAGTGATGCTGGTATCCCTGGATTGATGCTACCTCTCCGTCAACATTCACGACCTTCTCCCCGATAACAGTGCCGATAATATAAAGATCAGGGAGCGGAAGGGGGAGTATTTCAGGGGGAGAGGTGAACAGGATACCAAAATCCCCTCCTCCATTCAGGGCATATTTCAGTGATTCTTCTTGTGAAAGCCCATTAATCGTTGGGATCCTTGAGGAAAAAAGCTCATACCCACAATTGTTCACTTCGAGCATGTCGTGAAGGGACATGAGTAATCCATCGCTCACATCCATCATTGAGGTGACCCCGGCTTTCGCGAGCATGTGCCCCTCAGTTATCCTGGGTTTGGGCGTGAAGAGAAAGTCCCGGTACTCCAGGTGCCCTTCAAGAGCTGCCTGGGCTCTTCCCGGGATGCCGATAATCCCGACAAGATCTCCCACCCTTGCTCCCGATCGCCTGACCGGGGCATCGGAATATCCCCACCCCGAGCTGACAATCGTGAGTTCCCGGTGGAAATCAAGGTCACCACCTGCAAACCGTGTACCATAATTGTCGCAGCATACCTTCGCTCCTTCCAATATGGGACGGAGGCGGGAGGGATCATCAAGCCCTACTGCAAGGAGAATTGCAGAAGGGGTGGCCCCCATTGCAGCAATGTCCGAAAGGGTTACGGCAACACTCATCCACCCTGCCTCCCAGTCGGACATCCCCTCAGGGAAGTCAGTGCTCGCATGGACCATATCCGTGGATGCAACCATGAATCCCTTGCCAGAAGGGAAAATAGCGCAGTCATCGGCAACTGCGTCTCTTCCCACAATATCCATCACGACCTTCCGGAGTGTCCTCTCATCCAACTTTCTTCATCTCCCTGCCGCGCTCGGTCCGGTAATCCTGGTATATCTGCTCGAGCATCCGCCCCTTCTCCTCCTTCTCAAAAATCACCTGGGTATCTTTCCACCTCTTCATTGCTGCCCTGAACTGGACGGGATCAGCAGCTCCCCTCCCCCCTTTCTGGACTATCCTGACCTGTTCTGCAGAAAGAAGCGGGATCTTCTGTTCGCGAAATGATACCTCCATCTGCTGCGCAACAGCGTTCCCTGCCCATTCTCCCACGAGAAGAGCCGCGATCCCGGCATGTGCGAGATCCCTGACCGTACTCTTTCCAAAACCTTCGACCCTGGAAATATAGAGGACATCCCCTTCCCGTATTCCCATCTGGCCTGCAAACGCCTTCACCTCTTCCTTCGTGAGTGCAGGGAGAATCTTCAGGGGAATTGTCTCCCCGGAGAGGAGCGCCTCGTCAAACTCTTTCATCCGCTGTATCCGTTTCTTCAATGCCTTGTTGGACCTCTCCTCTCTTCGAACCTTTCTTTTCAGGTTTTCTATGATGACATCACGCCTGGTGATCTCGGTATCGGTACGCATCACAATATCCTGACGGAATCGGATTTTCTTAAGCCTCTCCTGCAACCGGATCACCTGCTGGTCCTTTTTCTGGAGTTCCTCCTGGAGTTCCGCGACAAGGATCCGAAGCCGTTTCACGTTCCCGTCCAGGATCCGGATCCTTTCATCCCTCGCGGCATCAATCTCCATGTCTGGAGCCTGCTCATTAACAGGGACTGCCTTCTCCGTAAGGTCCCCTATCACCTGTTCCACGGACTGGCCCCTGACGATGCCTGCCATCACCTCCTCCACCTCGTATCCGGCGGGAACCCGCTTCCTGGCGTTCCTGAACTTGTTCCTGTAGGTGCGGCAGGCCTCGAGAGCTGCCGAAAGGGCATCCCGCTCGTGATCGTTCTGGCATGGATATTTTGAAGTGAGAGCCTGCTTTACTTCTACGCTCATATCCTGCTTCGGAGTGTGAGCGACTGCGTTGAAGGCTCTGCGGATCTTCTCGACCGAAAACGGTATCTCATGGACATCTGACGCGATGATCAGCGGTTTCCCCACCCGGTAGAGCGTCTCAATCACTCCGGACATGGAAGTCTGGCGGGAGCTCTCCAGAAGGAGAAGGTTCCCTTCAAGGTCAAGGGCAGCAATCGCGGTGGTCGTCCCAGGATCGATCCCCACGATCAGGTAGGGGGGCTTCCCGGAAAGCGGTCTGAACCGAATTCTCTCAAGCCTCTTGCCTGAAATTCTTACCTGGACATCTACCCCCCGGTACGTGGAGACCGGGATCTGGTCACGGGAAGCCCTGACGGTGAACGCGACCCTGCTGCACCCTCCGAAGGCCCGTGTCTCCTTCTTTTCGTAGGGAAGACCCGCTGCCATGAGTTCCATGCCAATTTCTCTTGCCTTGTGCTGGACAGCCCCGTGGATCTTCCGTACATACCGGTTCTGGCTCCATCCACCCTTGCCCGGCGACCGGTGCCTGCTTACGACGATCTCACTCGAGTTCTCGAACGCAATAACCTCCGCCCCTGCACCGAGCGCTGCCACCCGTGCGATTGTCCGGGCTTCTTCAAAGGGATCGAAACGGTTGAAACTGATGTTGTACCTGCTTGCTACTTTCTGAAGCGTCTCTTTCTTCTCACCACCGGTAACCTGCACAAGCCTTACCGAGGGGGGGAGTGCCTGGAGAAATGTGAAGAGATCGTGCTGGTCGACAGAGATCTCCTGGAGGCTGTCGACTGCAAGGATGCCGGGCTTCTCTGCATTGAGCATCCGGAGAAGGCGGAATCCCGAGACCTCAGACTCGTTGATAATTTCGTTGCCTGACAACACCACAAGGGCATACATCGGGCGTCTTGACCGGGACCGGACCGATCCTTTGATCACATCGATGCCGAAGATCTTCATCCGGTCACCCGTGCGACGGTACTATCAATATCCGCCCTGATCCTGTATTTCCGCTCGAAATACCGGACAATATTGCCGATATCCCTGGTGAGGATATCGCAGGCATTGGGATGATCGGGCTCGATCCATTGCGGCCAGTCGATCAGAACCGTGTCATCACCATCCATCATCACGTTGTATTCGGAGAGGTCAGCATGGATTACACCGAGGCGGTATGCCGTTTCAACCGATGCAATGATCGAGTCCAATACCCTCCCGGGATCGTCCAGCAGGCACCGGTGCATATTCACGCCTTCGATCCGTTCCATCGCAACCACATTCCGGTTCCATGCAATGGGAAGCGGCACCCGGACCGTCGGGTGGAGGATCTTGAGCGCTGCATACTCCCGCTCTGCAGAGAACCGGGAGGCGAAGATCCAGGGGCAATGCCCTTCTTCAGTGAGGTACTCCCGTGAGAGGCGTACTGAATGGAACGATCGCTGGCCCACATGGTGGAACTTGAGCGCCACGTCTCCGAGACCCAGCGCTTCGTAGACCACTGATTCCTTCCCTTCACCGATCTGGGAACCCAGTGCAGAGATGGTCCCCTTATTGGTAAGAGAGCGCAGGGCCAGGGTGTCGTAGCCTGAAAAGATAAGGCTGTAACCCTCGTAGGGAACCACATCATAGCGGACCATCCCCCACTGCATCAGCCGCCCCAGGCGATAGAGGGCTTCGGATTCTGAAAACCCGGTTGATCTCTGGATCAGTTCGAGCGGGACCCAGGCATGGGTTCTCATCAGGCGCTCCAGAGTATTCAGAATGCGTATCTCGTAGGCATGGAGCTGCCGGATGTGTTCGGCAGAAATTGCCATCTGCTACACAATTTATCTATCCTGATGATAAAGGTTGATCTGATATCGCCCATGCGCTGTAGCAAGTGCAGACGCCCTGCCATCCTATTCCAGCGTTATTCCGGTCTTCACCTCTGCCGCGAACATTTTCTTGCGGATCTCGAATCCAAGGCAAAGCGGGACATACGGAGTCATGGCTGGATCCGGCCCGGCGATATGATCGGTATCGCACTCTCCGGGGGAAAGGACTCATCAGCCCTCCTGTATTTTCTCCATACTCTCGTCTCAAGGAGGAAAGATGTAGACCTCTTTGCAATAACCGTCGACGAGGGGATCAGCGGCTATCGCGATCCCGGGATTGCCAGGAAACGTGCACTCGATCTCGGCATTCCCCACGTCACGGTTTCATTCAGGGAAAAGTTCGGGATCACTATCGACGAGATCGTGGGGAAAAAAGGCGATTTTCTCTCCTGCTCCTACTGCGGGGTACTGCGCCGGCATGTCCTGAATGCCGTTGCGAGAGAAGAGCACGCGACCCGTCTTGCCCTTGGATTCAACCTTGACGATGAGGCGCAGAGCGTGTTGATGAACGTGCTCAGGGGTGACCGCGACAGACTGCTCCGGAGTTCCGTGCCTGCTGAGGGAGTTATCCCGCGAATGAAACCTTTCCTGCACATACCCGAGCGCGAGGTTGCCCTCTACTCCTATCTTATGGGTGGAAACGTTGACCTCGGCAGGTGCCCATATGCGCATAATGCACTCCGGGCGGGGGTCCGGGAGATGTTAAACGCGTATGCATGGGAACATCCTGCAACCCGCCATGCCCTCGTAAACCTTGGTGATGAACTCGCAGGACTCAATACGGGACAAAAATGCGGGCTGCATCCCTGTGGGAGGTGCGGGGAACCCTGCGGGAATGTCTGCAGATCATGCCAGATTCTTTCAGAGGTGACCGGCAATGACCGGTAGGACAGGCTGGATCCGGGGAATACGGGATAACCGCGAATGCGTATTCCCTCCACGGGATATAGACGGGAATACTACTCCAGGATGGTAAGATTACATGGATACGGATTTTGGATGTGCATTGGGAAGGATCGAACATCTGATAAGGCATGCATACTGGGACAGCGGGAGCAGCGGCATTGTCATAGGGCTCTCGGGGGGAATCGACTCCGCAGTGGCAGCAACCATGTGCTGCCGGGCAGTGGGTGGCGAGAGAGTGCTTGCCCTGATACTCCCAAGCAGGGTAACGCTCTCTGATGACATCTCCGATGCGGAAGAGATCTGCACCAAACTCCGGATGGATTCCCGGGTTTTTAGCATCGATCCTATCCTCGATATATTCAGGGGACTCCCTGATTTTAAGGAGAGCCCCAGCCTTGTCGGGAACCTCATGGCAAGGATCCGCATGGCAATTCTCTATTACCATGCAAACCGGGATAACAGGCTTGTATGTGGAACCTCCAACCGGACGGAATACCTCCTCGGGTATTGCACAAAATTCGGGGATAATGCAGCCGACATCCAGCCAATCCTCCATCTCTACAAGACCGAGATATACGATCTTGCAAAGACGATGGATCTCCCCAAAAGAGTTCTCGAAAAAGCCCCCTCAGCAGGACTGTGGGAGGGCCAGCGCGATGAGGATGAGATCGGTCTCACGTATCCGGTAATCGATGCATCGCTCAAAGCCCTTGCATCCTCGGGATGGAAGAGCAACAATGAAACTGAAGAGAAGGTGCTCCGGATGGTCAGGAAGAGCGAGCATAAACGGCTCCCGCCGCCAAGCCTCTTCAGGGTTGAATAAAGAACCCAGGAGATCTCCACACTGGCAAGGGCCTTTTCTCTCACAAAGATTTTGTCGGGCAGGATGTTACTACCATGACAGTGAGAAAGAATTGGTGAAAAAAAATAGTGCGGGGCATTTTGAACATCCGGCAGGAATGACAGGAAGGGTATTTCCATGTTTGCCATCCTTCCCCGGAGGATTCTTCCGCTTCTTGCCGGTTTTATTTCCGCTTCTTCAGGAAATAGTATCCCGCCCCTGCTGCACAGGCGACAAGAATGAGTATTCCTGCAATAAGGAGTGGTGAGATTCCCCCGTTCACGACCCTGACCTGGACTTTCATGGTATCTGAGATTGCGCTATTATCCAGTGCATCGCGGTATCGTATCTCCGAGTCAAGGCCATACTCCTTTGCTGTCGCACCTGAATCAACATTGATCTTGTAGCGGGCAAGTGCCTTCTCACCTGGTGCAAGATCACCAAGATAGGCTGAATCATCGCTGCTGGTGAAAGGGTCAACTGCACTGATGCGGGCCTGCACCTGACGTGCACGTGCTGACCCGGTATTCTGATACTCGACCTCGATCACCACTTTCTCCCCAGCTTTCACCTGAGAGGGCGGAGATGTGACCGAGAATTCGACCTTACTCCCCACGGGAACCCCTATCGTCAGAATGTCCGAAGTAACGGTATCTCCCTCTGTATTTGAATACTGGCAGGATATATCGAGTGGATATGATCCCTCCTCAGCATCCCGGGAGACCGCGATCTTGAACCTGGACTCCCTGCTGCTTCCTGCAGGGAATTCCCCCATAAACAGACTGCTATCGGTGGGAACGACAGGGCTGTTGCCATTTCGCGAAATTTTGAGAATTGCGTCCCGTGCATCCTCCGATCCTGCGTTCTTGATATTGAGCACCAGATACCCCTCGGTTCCTGCATTCAGGTGTTCGCCTTGTATTGAAAGTGCCTCGAGCATCACATTCTGCCGTATCTTGATGGGGAGATCCAGTGTCTTATTCATGTCCCTGTAAGTATAGGATATCGCGTCCTGGCCGTATTGTTCCGCATTCTTCAGATACAGATAATTGACCTGGAGAGGGAGATTGTAGCTGCCTGCTGCCGCATCGGACGGCACTTTCACAAGAAATGTCACTGTGGCCTTACTGCCCCCTGCAATATCGCCGATAACCTGTGGATCCGACTTGATGACAATGGAGGTATCGCCGGGGAGAAGGGTTGCCTTCACCATCTTTGCAGTGCTCGGGAGGTCATCCCTCTCAACTATCCCCGACCTCGCAAATTTCATCTCTATCAGGCCACGGTTCTCGATATTCACCTTGAGTGCGACTTCCTCACCCGGAGTCACTTCATTGCTCCCTGCAACTGATGCAACGAGATCAGGATCCCCGGTCAGGTACTTGACCTCCGCAAGAACCGGTATGCAAAACAGACTTATTATAACGGCTAGAATCACAATATAGCGCGTATTCATACGATATCCCTTGTTGTTATTGCTATAACAACATTTAAGGTCCGACCATATAAAATGGTATGTAATGGCCGAGAATGCCTCATCATTTCTCTCCCTTACCGAATCTCTCAAATCCCTTGGCCTTACCAAATATGAAGCCCTTGTCTACATTGGTCTTCTGAAGGTGTCGGGAGCAACTGCAACAGAGATACATGAGATATCGGGGGTCCCACGCGCTTCCGTATACCCGGTGCTGGACCGTTTGATCCAGAAGAACCTCGTGTCGGTGTCCCATGCAACTCCACGCAGGTTTGATGCCATACCCCCTGATGATGGTATTGATTACCTCCTTGAAACAGTCCAGACTGATGCGCAAAAGGCAAAAAAGATGCTCTCCCGTATCTACAGGGATCGCTCCCTGAAGGAACGCGGTGATCAGGAGTTTATCTGGAGCATACGCGGTGATGAGCATATCAGATCGAGACTCACTGACCTCCTGCATCATGCAGATGACAGTATCCACGCCCTTTTTTTCGGGGATTTTCTCAGGGCTGAGATTATCAATGCGTTGAAAGAGAGGGAGGGGGCCATTCCCATCCGCGTTGTCACAGACTACTGGGACGGCCCCATGCCGGATATCATCTCTGTGAATGTGAAACCCCGGCCACCTTTCCTGAAAAACATCAGGATTCCCTCAGTTGCGGGCGGAGTATTTTTAATGGACCGGCAACGGGCAATGGTAATTATGGTTTCAGAAGAAGAGGGATCCACCGCGCTCTTTTCAGAAGCCCCGGGATTCGTGAAATTCTTCACACTCTACTGGGAGATCCTTTCCGAAACAGAATTCACATCCTGTTAAAAATTTAGGATCTCCTGCATCTCCTGTACATCCATCAGTCCCTTAATTGCCTGGGTGATGACGGGAATTCCCCCCTCTTTGATGGCTGCCATAGGATTTGTCCCCCCCAGTGCAACGATTCCCATATACTGCGGATCAACCGTGACACCGAGCGCAGGGGTGTTCGGAAGGCCGACATCAAGGATACCACAGAAACTACTGCCGGCAAGATCGTCGATCACCTCACCCACAAGGCTCTCGGCCTCCATGTGACACTGCCGGATATTTGCAAGGATATTCCCGCTCCCCCGCCTCATCATCTCGTTCACCGAAGTGATATCCTGCGCAATCAGAGCCTGGAGCGGGTCTATGGTGGTATGTTCATAGAGGATCATGTGCGTAAAGCGCCTCGGGATTCTTCCCTCAATCTCAACTACGCCACCTCCAATGGGATTTGAAGGGACTCCCTTTTTCAGGAGCACCCCGTCGAGCGTGGAGCTGCACATGGTGATGATCGCAATGGAATCATCCGGTATCCTGTAATCCTCCACCGTCTCGCCCTCCCCGAAAAACCTGACGAGGCCGCTCACACAGACACCTGCCTTGAATGCATCCTTCATTACCAAGAGAGCACGCTCGAAATCCCCTTTCCGGATAAGGGAGAGATTGTACACAACAGTTCCTCTCCCCTCCCGGGGATCGAACGTTACCTGCATGGCGTACTCCTCAATGCGGGTATGCACGAATTTGAGAGGGAGGTTCATTCCATCAAGATTCTCTCCTTTCAATAGAAAAATTGTTCTATAAGATGAAGGAAATGTATCTGTCAATGGATGAAAAGGTTCGGGAAAAAGCGAGATATGCGATAAAGTCCATCCTGGAGGCCGCGGGTTTCTCTGTGAGTACGTTAGAGGATCCCTTCGACCTCGCGGAACGGGAGGATGAATATCTGATGATACTCTGCAGCAACGACGCCAGAGAAATCGCCGAGTATAACACAGGATCATATCGCCTGATGAAAGACGGGCAGGAGATTGCCTATAAAAAACTCCTGTTCTCACTGGCCACTGACATCAATGCACCAGACTGCGTGGTATGGGGGCGTGATGAATTTATCATGTTCTCAGGGGAGGCTGCGCTGAACGGGATGCTCGGCCTCACCCTGCCTCTCACCTTCCATGACGAAAAAGGGCAGGCTGCAGGGAAGAGAAGTGCTACCTCGGAGATACGATCAGCTCCTGACGCCGGGGAGATGGAGAGTCCCGGCATGGTCATCGCTCACATGCCGATACGAGTTCAGAAACAGGCGGCGGAGAAAATCGCCAGGATCCAGGGACAAGCTACCCTGAAATTGATGCCCTACTGGAGATATACCTACCAGAGTTCCGGTGAACAGGTCTACAAGGATCACAGGGTTCCTTTTGACGGCGAGGGGAGCGGTGGTATCAACGCCATCAACGGTCTGGCTACGGATTCCGGTTGGGATGCTCTGGTCGAGGCTGCGGTGCCCCAGAGTGCAGAGATTGTCCGTCCGAAAATAACAAAAGAAGAGGCTGTAGAAAAGATAGTGTTGGGGGTCATCGACAGCCTCACGCAGAAGATAAAAATCAAGCAGGTGATTGGCGATGCAATCTCCTATGAGGAGAGAGTTATGAAACCGGATAGGAAAAATATCTCACTCCAGCTCCAGCAGGTCTACATTCCCATCTGGCAGGTGAGGGGAAAGAAGATTGTGGAAGTGAATGCCCATACCGGTGAAGTCCTCGCAGAACCCATGGATGAGGGTGTGGAGGTCTTCTGACCGGGTTCCATGATCGGAGTTCTTGGAGGGGGACCAGCCGGCCGGATCGCCGCCATGCAACTGGCCATGGCCGGCAGGGAAGTCACGCTTGTAGATAAGAAGGGGCTTGGCGGCCAGTGCCTGCACCATGGATGCATGGTCGTATGCGCACTCAATGATATTGCCAGGCACCTCCACGATGCCCGGACCCTGGTCTCTCTTGGTATCCTTGACGATGTTCCTGCCATCTCGTTTCCCCACATTATGTCCGGGATGTCACAGGTACAGGGAAAGATAGAAGCGGTTCTCGATGCTGAGACCAGGAAATGCGGGGTCCATGTCTGCCAGGGAAGGGAGGGAAGAGTTGAAGGAAACAGGCTGTTTGTTGACGAAACTCTTCTTTCGACGGAGAAGATACTCCTGGCAACCGGTTCAATCCCCAGGATCCCGGATATCGCGGGATTGGGGATGCAGGGGGTATTCAACCCTCATTCTTTGCATTCCGTGAAGAAAGTCCCGGATCATCTCCTGATAATCGGAGGAGGCATCATGGCCGCTGAATTTGCATATATTTTCCAGGAGTTCGGCGCGGAAGTGAGCCTCGCGGTCCGCAGCACATTTTTAAAAGATGTACCCGAGAGCATGAGAGCTCTGGCAAGGAGGGACCTGGCCGGAGTGAAGATCTACGAGAACTGCAGGATCGGCCGGCTTGAAGGCGGGGATTCGGTCACATGTGCAGAGGCACATGTAGAAGGTGAAAGGAAGACAATCCCCTGCGACGGAGTGTGTATTGCTGCAGGCCTGGTTCCCAACTCCGGTATGGTCTCAGGACTCCAGAAGGGGTCTGATGGGAGGATCATCGTCAACACGTCTCTTGTGACCAGCAACCCGGATGTGTACGCCTGCGGTGATGTGACAGGTTCACGCTGCCTTACCCCGGTTGCCCGATACGAGGGATTGCGGGCTGCTGCCTCGATACTGGGATGCCCGCCCCCACCTGGTGCGATCCACGTTCCCCAGTCGATGAATCTTGCGACGGAATATGCATTTGTTGACGGGAAAGAGAGCGATGACGAAGCAGCTTTTGCGAGTCCGGGCCCTGCCGGTCCGGGAACCTTCTGGGAAGTCCCATCCGGCCATACAGGAATGGCCAGCATCCTTGTCTCGAAGAACACAGGAGACATCCATGCAGTGTACACTGCAGGACCGGCAGCAGGCATTCTTGCTGCATACCATTCATTCCTCATGACACTCGGGGTAACCGTCCATGATTTCAACCGCTTCATGGAAATCCACCCGATGACAGACGGCGTCTATCCACTGATGAAATATGCTTCCCAGCGACTGACCCGTGAACAAGAAAAAAGTGTGAAAAAAGAGAGAAAGACCTGATCCAGGATATCTCTCCCGTCTTACATCTGGAGTCCACGCTCCCACTCTCTCACCATGTCTATAAGACGGGAAGGCCGGTCGGTCGAGTATTCCACCTCTCCTCTGAAAATCCTCCCCGAGTTTCCATCGACGGTGATGATGGATCCCTCGGAAAATTCCTGACCGCTGATCAGACACCGCCTCCTGCTCTCTTCGAGAACCAGACCCTCGCACCCCACTACGCAGACCTTCCCCATCTGCCTCGCGACAACCGCTGCATGCGCTGTCCTTGCACCCCTTGCGGTGAGGAGGGCGCGGGAAGCTTGTATCCCGGGTATATCATCAGGTGAAGGTGTCTCGCGGACAAGGATAACGTCCTGCCCCTCAGACTCCATCTCCTCTGCCCGGGGAGTAGAGAAGGCAATCGCCCCTGCAGCCACACCCCCTGACGCAGGAATTCCCACGCCGATGGGGTGATCGTGTGTTTGCACGGATTCGATGGTGATCGCATCGATGTCGACCTCGCGGAGCATCCATATGACGTCCTGCGGAGAGATGATCCCCTCATGGCAGAGATCCGCGGCAATTTTGAGTGCTGCATACGGCGAACGTTTCCCGCTCCTTGTCTGGAGGATAAAGAGCTCCCCATCCTGGACAGTGAATTCAAGATCCTGCATATCTTTGAAGAATACCTCGAGCTTTTTTGCGGTATCCAGGAGTTCGTGATATACATCAGGGAGCACCTCCCTGAATTCATCCTGGGTGGTTGCAGACTGGTCCCCCGATACCACATCCTCTCCCTGGGCCCCGAACTTGAAATCCACAAGAATGCGGCTGTCCCCCTGCCATGGGTTCCGGGTAAAGGCAACACCCGCTCCGGAGCGTGTACCAATATTGCCGAATACCATGTTCTGGATTGTCACCGCGGTGCCCCGCACTTCCCTGATCAGGTTGAGCCTCCTGAAAGCCTCTGCACGGGGGCTCTCCCATGACCTGATGACCGCCTCGACCGCCAAGCCAATCTGCTCCGTGGCCTGTTCGGGGAACTTCTGTCCTTCAGTAAGTGAATAGATTCTCTCGTACTCATACGCAAGTTCACGAAGCGTGAGTGCATCAAGCTCCACCTCATCAGCAACACCCTCCCTCTCCATCGCAGCATGGAGTGCCGTCCTGTACAGGGCCGAAGGGTGACCGCAGATCACCTCTCCGAAATTCTGGATCAGCCTCCTGTACGAATCCCAGGCAAACCGGGGATTTCCCGAGAACGAGATGAGCCCCCTGACAGACTCCCTGGATAGCCCGACATTTAAAATCGTCTCCATGACGCCCGGCATCGAGACCGGAGCACCGGACCGGACCGAGACGAGCATGGGTTTCCGGCTGTTGCCGAAGGAGAGACCGGTGGTTTTTTCAAGCCGCGAGATCCCGGCCTTGAGAAGATCAGGGAGATCTGGGGGCAGCTTCTTTCCGGATTTGAAATACTCCTCGCAGAGACTGACCCCAAGGCAGAAAGCCGGGGGAACCTTCACTCCCTGGGTGGCTATGGTGGCCAGGTTTGCAGCCTTGTTGCCGAACTCTTCGGCCGGGACACTGTCCGGAAGCCCGCAGCCAAAGGTTACAAGGCGTGGATATCCCTTAACGGTCATCACTCCTCTCCCTTCAACGGTTCATCCTCTCCATGATTTCATCCCTGATGATGTAGACTGCTTTCATCATCGAATTGGTCGATTCTTCTATCGTCCGTGCAAGGTCGCCATAGACCTGCATCTCCTTCCAGTCCTTTGATTCTACGAGGACTATCTTCTGGGCAAGCCGGAGCGCCTCGTCTGACCGGTGTTCGAGGGAAAGGACCTGGTCTACTGCGTGAAGGAACTCCTGCATATCGTCCCTGCTGTATCCCTTGCGGACGTGCTGGGAGGCGATGAGTGCTTTTAAGTATTCCTGTGCACTCCTCTCTGCCAGTTCAGCCATCTCGACGATATACTGGTTGATCTTTTTCGAACGGGTGACGGATGGGATGAGCGTTACAAAGAATGACGCTTCCTCAAGGAAATCGAGTGCATCATCAGCCGTGAAGATAAGTTGTGAATAGAAATCGGCATGCTCGATCCTCCGGGAAAGGGTCCGAACCTTGGTGACCAGGAGATCTGCTTCGCTCTCCCATCTCTTGGCACGCTGTGCACTCCGCGGGATAAAATTGCCATCATCTCCCGTCTGGATATGCTGGAGAGCTTCCCTGACTATTGTTGCGACACTGATGGTGAGGGTCGCGTGCTCTTCGCAAATCTCCATCAGGCCTTCGTGTGCAGAGCGGAAATAACGGAGAAGCTCGGCCTTGATCTCGTCCTGGATAAGAAGACGCGACTGATTTTTCAAAAGACCGGTCGTCGAGATCCTCAACACCCACTGGAAATACTCGATGCTCTTCTCCCTGCCTAACACCTGGTGGAGCGGTTCGCCATACCGCATGGGAACCCTGGATGCCATTTCAAGCGCATCGTACACCATCTTCTCACCCCCCAGGATGAGAAATCCCATGTGGCCGAACTCATGATCAGCGGCCCATTTCAGGATATATGAGGCATCCTTGGCAAGAAGGAAATTGCGCAGCTTCTTCCTTGCGCGGTTCCAGTCGATGAGAAAGACCAGACGGGACCCGGAAAATTCAAGAAAACTGGCCAGGTCGTCTTTCCCGGATGCCACATACGTGCCAGTGGAGAGGTGGTAGATTTTTTTCTCGAAAGAGGCCGCACCCTTCTTTGAGAGCGTGTCACTCCAGGTTACTTTCCGGTTCTCAAAGAGGCTCTGGAAGAATTCCAGCCTCTGCATATGGATATCGGTGTAGATGATCGTGACCGTATTGCCTACGACGTTGATAACAATGACATGGGCATCAGTCATCCCGATATCATTCTGGATGGTCAATTTTTCGCCGCCCCTTGTTGCGGTCGTTCCAAGTCCCGGGTGATCGAACTTCAGGGGTGAAGTCCGGCTGATTCCCGACATGAATGCTCTGACAAGAACGGTATCATCCTCGATCAGGAGGTAGGTCATGGCCCCGTCAATGATCTCGCGTGCAAGATCCCCCTGCAGTCGGTTCAAGGATTTGTGCATATCCATGACGAGCAGGTGAATGGTATCGCCGCTCACGGAATGTGCCGAGGTGATGTTCTCAACTGCATCGGAATCCACGAGATCCCCTTCTCCTGACGGGATTGTTCCTTCAAGGTTGACCAAGCGCTGTTCGAATCCGGATGCATCCTCACCATTCCGCGACAGGAGAGGGGTTGCCATTTCATTCAGGTTCTTCCTTATTCCATCAAGGATTTGTGCTGCGTGAGGGATACGTAAGATCCCTTCCCTGACTCTCTCTGTTTCGACAACAATCCTGTCAAATTCGAAATTTTCTATCCCAGCTCCCTCCCGCTCCACCCGCAGGTTCGAGAATTCTTCATGGGGATTTTCTGCCCTGGCCTTGGCGGTCTGGAGAAGGGTGAAGAAGTATTTTATCCGGTCGTTTGCTGAAAGCGCGTTATTGACCAGTGTAGGAAGGATGAGCCCTTCTTCACCAAGTTCCTCGATGATTTCTTTCTTGACAGGCATTCCTGACTCCTGTGGATATTCTGCAGGGAGAATAGAGTCTTCATTCCCTTCCTGCGAGAACGGGTATCCCGAACTTGAGGTAATTATGTGCGAGTCTTTCTCTGCACTGGAATAAAGGCCTTTTCTCTATCACAATGGTCAGAACCATGAAACCCATGTCCGGTGTATTGAAAAATCCCCCTCCCTTCATTGGCACGATGTGATCTTAAAGACAAGAACGGGAATTCCCGGATCACAAGAGTATTTCGACACGCTTTACAGAATGGAGATCATAAAATGGCACAAAGAATGTTCATCCCTGATCATTGGAATGGCCTTTCCGGCTTCCAATGCCTAGTGGATAAATACCACGGGGTACTGTTCTCATCGCAAGCACTATCATCTCTCATCCACCTAACAACATGTGAGGAAGTGGGATGAACAGGGATAGTCTCCACGAGTTATTTGAAAAAATCCAGACCGGGATAGTGATCATTGATCCCGTGACCCATACGATTCTGGACATCAACCCCAATGCGCTCTCGCTCAAAGGTCAATCAAAGGAAGAGGTCATTGGGAAGGTGTGTCACCAGTTCATCTGTCCTGCAGAGAAGGGAAAATGCCCAATCACTGATCTTGGACAGGTGATTGATAATACGGAAAGGATCCTTATTGCCAAAGACGGAACCCGGATCCCCATCCTTAAAACCGCCACCACTGCGGTCGTCGGTGGAAAAGATGTGATAATTGAGAGTTTCATCGACATCCGTGACCATAAGAAAGCCGAAGACCGCAAGTATGCACTTATCGGCTACATCGATGAGACGGTGATGAGAATCAGGGAGCCGCTGAACCTTGTTCAAAAGGATCTTACCGATATCGCCCAGCGAATAGACGCTCCTTCCAGTTCGCCGGATCTTTTAAAGGCCGAATTGCAGGTCGAGGTAAACCGCCTAAAACAGATCGTGGAAAACCTGTTTGATATACAGCGGGCTGTAGCCGAAGAGCGCGAAGATATCCCGGAATCCTATAAGGCTTTTATCAAAAGGCAGTGACACTTCCCGGTACGGATTCACCACCAGCAAAGGATACCACAGGTTCCCATCCTTTTTTAAGGTAAAGTGTCATTATTACCCCCAACTTCGCACACAAGTTAGGACGAGAATTTAAAGTGTAGTATCCCGAAATCATTTGACACCATGTTTATATTTTGATGTGAGCAAATTATCCAAGGTAGTGTAAGGAATTTGCTGTAAAAGCGAAAACCCGATCCTATACATTAGCCATGGTGACACTACAAGAAAAAGCAAACGAATCGATTCCAAAACTCAATGCGCCATTTCCCGTGCAACTTTTCGAATCTATCCAATTGATGTATACCGCCATAGATCTGCCGCC
>Ga0265297_10005332_pt1 | contig 19718 bp, 15 predicted proteins | sample Munlanlwell13791_FD_192502 | JGI IMG/M metagenome (GOLD analysis project Ga0265297, IMG submission 192502) | Leachate microbial communities from a municipal landfill in Southern Ontario, Canada - Leachate well 137-91 | ecosystem: Engineered > Solid waste > Landfill > Unclassified | place...
AGTGTTGCAAACAGTTCGTTGGCTATATAAACATTTTTCTTTTTTGTGAGAGCATGAAGAAGAGTTGATTTGCCGCTGTTTGTGTAACCTACAAGTGCTGCAGTTTTAAGGTTTTTTCTCTTTCTCATGTAACGCTGTCCTGCACGAACGGTTTTTATTACATCGAGCTTCTTCTCTATTTCTTTAATTCGCGCCCTTAAATGGCGTTTCTTTGACTCCAGGAGCTGTTCACCGGGGCCTCTGGTACCAATTCCTCCGCCCAGACGTGAAAGTTTAACGCCCTGGCCGTAAAGTTTCGGCACTTCGTGATGAAGTTTTGCGAGTTCAATCTGCATGCGCGCTTCTTCGGTTTTTGCATGTTTTTCAAAAATCTTAAGAATTATATCAATGCGGTCCCACACAGGCACATCAAAAAGCTTGTATAAATGCTGAATCTGATGCGGTTTTAACATGCCGTTCACAATAACAACATCGACGTCTTTTTGTTTTGCGATTTCCGCCGCTTCAATTGCTTTTCCGGTACCAAGATAAGTTTTTGAAGACGGTCTTCCGCGCTTTTGTATTATCTGAACAATAACAACGCCTCCGTAGGTTTCAACCAAACGGGATAATTCCTTTAAGGTTTTTTCAGCGTATTCGCGTGGAATTTCCTTGGGGACAACATCAATTAAAATCGCTTTAATAAGCCTTTTTTGGAGATCAATCATTTTTTGCAAAAATAAGTTTATGGAAGTAACTGTCCAACAATTTGATTTATAAGTTTTCCGTCTGCTTTTCCCTTAACTTTCGGCATAATAGCGCCCATAACCTTGCCCATATCAGCTTTGGAAGTTGCACCCAGCTCTTTAATAGTATCCTCAATAATCTTTTTAACTTCTTCAGGGCTCATTTGTTCCGGAAGGTATTTCTTAAGAATTTCAGCTTCCTTTTCCTCTTTTTCAGCAAGCTCAGGGCGGTTGCCGGCTTTATACTGCTGAGCAGCATCATCGCGCTGTTTGATCTGTTTGCTGATTAACTGAATAACTTCTTCATCTTTAATTTCTTTTTTCTCCGATCCCGATACTTCAAACTTCATAATTTCGGCCTTAACCATGCGCAAAGCGCCTAATCTTATTTCTTCTTTGGCTTTCATGGCCTCAATCATGTCTTTTTGAATTTGTTCCTTAAGAGTCATATTTGTTTGGTTAGTTTGCATGATTATTTTAGCAGAATTTGTAGAATTTGATAGATTCACGAGGGGAGATTGAATCACCAGACTTTTCATAAATTATTAAGCTGCATAATTTAGTGTTTTCCAACATGCATGCCCTGCTAACCAGCATGCGCAAGTTCGTGGTGGCCTTTGCATAAAGGCTTAAGAAAACGCGGATCGTGGCGCTGATCTATAACAAAGCCGTTTTCATGGTGAAGATTTTCAGCGGGTTTTTTGCATCCGGGCACGCTGCAAACATTCCCAAACTCACTTATAACAATTTTCCTCACTTCAACCGGAATATACCTGTTTGCCGGCATGCCGATTATGCCTCTGTCAAGGCGTTTCTGTAATTGTTTTTCAACGATTTTCGATTTTTCCTGTTCAAGTTTTTCTTTTCTTTCGCGTAAAAATTCACGCAAAATTTGATTAACATTTATTCCTTTCTTTTGCATTTCAATCAGTTCGTTTTTTACATCTCGGTCCAATTCCAAATCCAAATCTAAATTTGACTCAAAAGTCTGCCCGGGCAGACTCGCATTGTCAGTTTTTGCCTCCCGCAAGCCATTTTGATTTCTAAAATCATTAACAAAAACCTCAAGCGCGCGTTTAGATAATCTCTCAACTTTTCCCAAAATGTCCTGTTGATTTTCCACTGTTGCAATCGAAACCACGCGAGCAAGTTTGTTCGCACTTACCACTCCGCCTACCAAAGCCTCCCGCAGAACCGGCTTGTCCACAAGTCTTTTTTCCAGCCGTAAAACTAGATCAACCTGATCACGACTCATTCCTGCTAATTTTGCCGCAAATTCATATACGCTGAAAAAACCTCTTTTCTTCAGCCATGACCTGCCTTTTTCCATTTCTGACTGTTCTCTCGCATATACTTCGGGAAGAAATCCCGCAAACTTTCTGCGAGCTTTCAGTGACACAACTCCCCATTTTTTGCAAATTAAATATAATTCTTTGTCCGATAAATTTTGAAAATTATCCATAAAATTTGGGTTAAAAAATACAAAAAATATATATTAAATATATAGCAACAATAAGCCGAATTTCAACAAAACAGACTGGTAACGCGAGTCAAGTTGTTATCTATTCGCCGCACAAGAAAGCCAACAAGTCCAATTGTCATCTGTGTCACAATTAGAATTGTTGTGTAATCGCATATAGCCCCTTAACATATTGACACAATAACTATATTTGCTCTAAAATAACCTCCTTTTATAATTTTTCATTTATGCCTAAAAAACCAGGATTACCTGAAGAATCACTACAAAATTTAGAACCGGAAACAAGCCGTCCCGAAACAATCCTTTCCGAAACCCGTGAAACTGATGAAGCTCAAAAACCCGATGACTCCCAAGAAACCGACGAAGCCCAGGCAACCGATGAAACCCAGGCAACCGATGAAACCCCGTTTACAGTAGAAGCCAAGGCAACTCCCGAAGCTCATGACCCAGACGAAGCCCAAGCTACTGTAAATACTGTTCATGAGGCACTGTCTTTTGCTGATATTCAGGCCAGAATTATTGATGAACAACTCCATGCGATTGAACAGGACCTCGAAGCTCGCAAACATCTTCATATTTCCCGAAGTCCTTCGGGAATTCCCGCAACTCTGGAAGTGCGTGAAAGAATGGTTCTTAAAACTTATTCATGTCCGCCTTATGTTACTCCGGCGGGTTACAGAATCCCTGAGGATATAGAAGTTTTTTATATTTTTGTCCCGATCCTTCCATCGCTTTTTCCTGATTCTTTGATTGAACATTTATTAGGTATAAAATTTAAACATGGACGTGAAACAGTAAAAGGTGCTTTGGAAAGGCAGGAATATTATCCGCTTTTGCGCAGACTGCTTTCCACCCTTAGGCAGTTATCATGCAGACCGATAACAAAACAGCAAAAAAGTTCAAGTGAAAGGATATTTGTAATTACTGATCCTAAACACCACGGACTTTTAATTTCCCGTGTTCCTAACAAACAAAAAATTAATAATTTTTTCCCTGATATATATTCCGCAATAAGATCGCAAGAACACATGCTTCAGCAGTATTTGGGCGAACCCACAAGGGAATCGACAAACGACCTTATGAACATGGGCGAACTTGAAATGTTAAAAACCATGCGTTTCGAAATTCAGCAGGCAATTGCTTCTCTTAAAAACTGGAAATGTTCTTCTCTTGAGGAAAGAGACAAAGTTAAAGATTTAATTACAGATCTTGAAGTGCTTTTAACGCAGGATATTAATGAATATAAAGTTAAAGCACGTGAGCAACTCGAAACAGCAAGAACTTTAAAAGACAAACAGATTGATCGTTTTAATCCCGGAAGCACTTCCGCAAGACTTGTTAGTTCTTTTAACGAACTTCAGAAACGCGCGGCAGCAGTATTTAAAATTATGTCTCATGTAAGCGCTGATCTCGTACTTCTTAAACGAGTAAAACAGTCTATGGAAATAAGTTTTAATAAAACACGGCTTTATTTGAATACACTTCTGGATCGTGAATATTTTAAACCGTTTGAAGAATTAAACGGCGGATGTACATATGTGAAAAATAATGCAGACATAATAAACAAAGAATTATTGGACAGAAATAATCCTGACATCGGAGTTACTTCATTGCTAAAAGCGCTTGAAAAAGACAAAGGAACGCTTTCGCCGTTTAAGGAGTGGGCCGAAGCCGTGCTTTCCAATCTTAGAGTTGTTTATAAATTGAATCAGAATATTTCTGAAGGAAAAGTTAAGGGCGCAGATTTAAAATCCACACATAACACCATTTGTGAATATGCAATAAGAGCTCAACTTGCGCTTAAATATCAGCAGATTCAGCAGATGTTTGTGCAGCAGCTGGATGAACTTCTTGACCATCCTGAGAAAATTAAAGCCGAAGCAATACGAGAAAAATTTGAGAAATTATTACAGGATTTTAATCCGCATGTATTCGGAAAAAGATTTTCAAAACGTGAAGATATAAAGTTTATTGACTCTTCCTTTGCTCCGATGACAGAGATGATCACGCAGGTAATTGCTTTAACTCACGAGTGGCAGAAAAGCACTTATGAGCTTATAGGTAAGCAGTACAAATTAAGATCAGACTGTAAAAACAAGGCTGAATTAACCGATGAAGAGGCGGATGATTTAGTGGCTTTGGAAGACGAAATGAACAACTGCAATATTGAATACCGCGGAAAAATTTACGACCTTCTTAAAGAATATGATTTTACAAAGCCGATTAAGTCGCTGACTTTGAAAGATCTGCCTGTTTAGATTTTTTCGATTAATACAACGCATATTTCACCACGTCATCCAGCGTTTTTGCATAGATAAATTTAATTCCTTTTATCAGATGCGCTTCAATTTCTTTTAAATCTTTTTTATTTTCGTGAGGGATTATTATTGTTTTTATTCCGGATCTTTTTGCCGCGAGAACTTTTTCTTTTAACCCTCCTATAGGCAGAACATGGCCTGTTAAGGTCACCTCTCCGGTCATGGCAACATCGCGTTTAACTTTTTTGCCTGTGAATAAAGATATTAAAGCGGTTCCGATTGTTATACCCGCTGAAGGTCCGTCTTTTGGGGTTGCGCCTTCAGGAACGTGGATATGAATATCGGTTTTTTCAAATACGCTGTCTTTTAAATCGTATTTTTTTGCGTTGCTTCTTAAATAAGAAAGTGCGGCTTTTGCGGATTCCTGCATAACCTCGCCTAATTGACCTGTTAAAGTTACAACGTTGTGCCCCGGCATTTTTGTGGCTTCAATAAAGATAATTTCGCCTCCGGCTTGTGTCCATGCAAGCCCGGTTGCTACTCCCACTGTATCCTTTTCAGCTTTAACCTCTTCAATAAACTGTTCGACTCCCAGCAGTTCGGGGATATCTTTTTTAGTAACAACATCGGTTTTTTTACCGGTTTCCAGAAGTTTTTTTGCAATTTTTCTGCATATTTTTGCAATTTCTCTTTCAAGATCACGAAGTCCGGCTTCTCGCGTATAAAGACGGATAATATAAGAAATTGCACTGTCTTCTATTGTAAAAGGATTTTTTTCAAGTCCGTTAAATTTTATCTGTTTTGGAACGAGATATTTTTTTGCGATTTCAACCTTTTCATCTTCAATGTAACCGGCAAGATGAATAACTTCCATACGGTCGAGAAGCGCAGGAGGAATAGGGTCAAGAATGTTTGCGGTTGTAATAAATAATGTATTTGAAAGATCAAAAGCCACATCAAGATAATGATCGTGGAATGAATGATTTAGTTCAGGATCAAGCACCTCAATCAAAGCTGATGCCGGATCTCCCTGGAAATTGCCGAGCCCCAGTTTGTCAATTTCATCAAGCATAAAAACCGGATCGTTTTCACCGGCGCGTTTAAGATTTTGTATTATATTTCCGGGCATGGCTCCCACATATGTTCTGCGGTGTCCTCTTATTTCCGCCTCATCGTGCATACCACCAAGAGACATTTGAATGAATTTTCTTCCCAGTGAACGTGCAATGCTGTGCCCAAGCGATGATTTACCAACGCCCGGAGGGCCGACAAAACACATAATTGTAGCTCCCGGTTTGTTATGAAGCTGACAGATTGCTAGATATTCAACAATTCTTTCTTTTATATCTTTTAGACCAAAATGGTCCTCATCAAGAATTTTTCTTGCATTCTTAATGTCGATTTTTGTTTTGCTGCTTTTATTCCATGGCATCATATAAAGCCACTCAATATAGTTTCTTGTAACATTGTATTCCGGAGAAATCGGATAAATTCTTTTTAGTCTGTTAAGTTCTTCAATTGCAATATCTTCAATTTCTTTAGGCATTTTTGCTTCTATAATAAGTTTCTCAATATGTTTGATTTCTTTCATTTCAGCTGCTTTTTCAGGGTCGTCAGACTCGCCGAGCTCCTTCTGTATTGCTTTTAACTGCTGCCTTAAAACAAATTCTTTCTCGGTTTTTGTCATTTCTTTTTCAACTTCTGAATGAATTTTGCTCTGAACCTCAAGCATCCTGATTTCACGTGAAAGCTGTTTTAAAATTTCCCTCATCCTATCTCCCGTATCGCGCATTTCAAGAAGATACTGTTTTTCATTTATCGGCAGATTCAGATAAGAAGCTGCAAGATCGCATAGTTGTTCATAGTCATTTATATCTTTTAAATTAATCAAAATATCATCAGGAAGAGGTTTCCCGAGTGCGGAAACAGCATCAAGCATTCGTTTTATTTCATAAGCCAGGCCGTCGCCTTCTTCGGATTTAATAAGAGTAGGTTTGATTTCTTTAATTTCAGCTTCAAAATAAGGCGAAATATTTGTGATTTTAGATATTTCAAAACGTGCAACCCCTTCAACCAGAATTACCGCATCCGGCCCGTGCCCCATAATAATCTCAATAATTTTACAGGCGGTTCCGATAGAATACATTCTTTCAGCATTAACATTAGGGGTTACTTCGCCCTTTATCCCGTTTTCTTTATAAGAGACAAGACCCACAAGTTCGTTGTTTGCTTTTCTTTTGCTTATTTCATCAATATAGTCGAGGTTTTTAATGTAAACCGAAACGACCATTGAAGGAAAAACAACAACTTCCTTAAGAGGTAAAATAAAGAGTTTTTCCGGTATTTTTATCGGATTCAACGGTTTTTGTGTTTGTATATGCATATTTTGGCAATTTATATGTATAAATCAACTAATATTATTATACATCATAAATCTTCGATTGTCCACCCCAGAGATATAGGGTTTTAGGCTTAGTTATGGTAAAATATTAAGATTTAATTTAAAAATAAAATAAAAAAGTATGGATACAAAAACAAAAATACAGGTGATAATTTCTTTAACGCTTGTTTTTCTTATCGGCCTTTTAACTTATTGGATTCAGCTTCCGGCTGATGATATAAAAGCCCAGGTACTGCAGGAATCGCCAACGATTCTTGTTAGAATTCAGGATTTTGCATTTATTCCCGATGTTGTAAAAATTGATAAAGGCACGGTAGTAAGCTGGCTGAATGATGAAACTGATGCGAATGCCGGAGTTCAGCATACAGTTGTATCTTATGATCCCGAGGATTCAACTAAAGGGGGCGATTTATTCCAGAGCGGACTTTTATCGCAGGGAGATACCTTTACACAGAATTTTACTGAAGACGGAGTCTATTATTATAACTGCTCATTGCATCCATTTATGACAGGAAAAGTCTGCGTTGGCGCTTCATCCGAACTTGATGATCCCGATTGTGCAATTGATAATACAGAAGCAAATACTGCATTGGGTGAAGAAACTACAACAACAACCGAGGAAGAAGAATCTCCTCCGGCGTTAACATTGCCTCCTGCTGAAACCGTAGAAGAGGAGAATGCATCTGAAAACGCAGCTAACGATGAAAATACAACAGCAGAAGGTGCCGGTAATGAAGTTTTGGAGGAAGGTCTTCCGGAGACTGAAGATTCAGGCGTTTTGCTTTTAAACCTGCAGGAAGCCGCAGATGAGGATTATAAGCCTTATACAAGCGGAACGAATGCTCCTACATACAATTCTACTTCATATCCTAAAACCGCAAATTCAGGACCTGAAGATGTAATTTACTTGCTGCCTGCATTAATTTCTTTATACGTAGCCAAAAAGTGGGTATCGCATAGAGCCTAGATATCGCATATTAATAGAGCAACTCATAACACTTGAATTTTTAAGCCCTTTAGCCTAATATAAAAAAGCTTAAGGGCTTTATTTATGGAGTTTATCAATAAAACTGTCGTTGACTTTATAACATTCGTAACTGATAGTGCGACTGCTTTTTGGAATAATGTTTTGTTAATGGGATTATCTCCTGCACAGATAATTATTGATATTTTACTTGTATCAATTGTTTTTTATTACGTTTTTCTTTTATTAAAGGGAAGCCGCGCTATTCATATTTTAATAGGTTTATCCATTCTCGCTTTTGTATTTTTTCTAAGCAACGCACTGCAGCTTGTTGCTACTGGATGGCTGTTTGACAGGTTTTTAACACTAATACTTGTTGCAATCCCCGTTATTTTTCAGCAGGAGCTCAGGCGCGGACTTGAAAAACTCGGACAAACAAAGATTTTTTCCGCACATGAGGTTAAATCGGCGGATATTCTGATAGGAAATCTTGTTGAAGCCTCCGTGATGATGACATCAAAAAAGATAGGCGCTTTAATTGTGCTTAAGAGGGAAGTTTCTTTAAATGAATATGCCGAAACCGGGGTCCCGATACACGGAAAAGTTTCAAAAGAACTGCTTTTAACGATATTCTTTCCAAAATCCCCGATGCATGACGGCGCGGTTATTATAGAAGGGGACAGAGTTGTTGCAGCAGGCTGTATTCTTCCTCATTCCTACAAGCAGAGTGACAGGACTTTGGGAACGCGGCACAAAGCGGCTCTTGGTCTTGCCGAAAACACGGACGCTCATATTATAGTGCTTTCGGAAGAGCATGGGTTTATTTCTTATGCTTATAACGGGAAACTTGAAAAGAATATTTCTCCCGAAAAACTTCAGCAGTTTCTTGAAGCTTTTTATGAACCAAAAAAACAATCTTTTAAGATTAATAAAAATATTTTTACTAAAAGAAAAATATGAAAAGGCTGCTTGCTAACTGGGGATTGAAAGGTTTGGCTGTACTTGCGGCTGTAATTTTTTGGGTGCTTGTTATCGGTACGGAAAATAAATTCTATAATTTTCCTGAATCGGTACAGATAAAACCTTTTAATATATCTAATGACCTTGTTGTTTCCGGCGAACTTGGCTCAGTAAAACTTACTTTAAAAACAAACAGCAAAGATACTCAAAATTCTCTTGTTGCCAATGATTTTGATGCCTATGTGGATCTTGATGGATTAAAGGAAGGAGAACTTGAAGTTCCCGTAGTTGTAAGTTCAAAGAAGTCCGACGTGTCGGTTTTAAAAGTTGAACCATCAAGTATTAAGATAAAAATCGAGAAAAAATCCGAGAAAGAGGTGCCTGTCGATTACATAGTAAAAGGGGAACCTAAAGAAGGATTTGTTGTGAGAGAAGTATTGTTAAATCAGGAAAAAGTTATTATTAAAGGTTCTCAGGATGTTCTGAATAATATAAATACGGCTACGGTTGCTATCGAACTGTCCGGAGAAGACAAGGATACAAAAAAGGTTTTTCCGATAAAAGCACTTGATAAAGACGGCAACGAAATTTTCGGAGTTGTGCCTGATATAAAGGAAGCCGAGGCCGATATTAAAATATCCGCAATAACAAATCAAAAAATAGTCGGCGTTAAGCCTGATATTAAAGGGTCTCCTTCCGAAAATTTCTGGATTAAATCAATAAACGTAAGTCCTTCTTTTGTTGTTTTAAACGGAGCTACCGAAGCCTTGGAATCAGTAGAATTTGTATCGACAAAGGAGATTGACGTGCAAAATCTCAGCGATAACGGCACTTATTATGTTCAAGTTGTTGGCTTGCCTGAGGGAGTTTCCGTAGAGGGAAGTACTGAAATTTCAGTTATAATAGAGGTCGCCAGCTACAATTCTTCAAACAGCACAGTTAAAAGAAAAACTGTTAATGTCCCGGTAGTAGTGAGTAAATTTTTGAAGCCTCAGTCAAATTTTACAATTGATCCAAGATCCGTGACCTTGGTAGCGGAAGGATCGGATGAGGATTTAGAGAAAATTTCAGCACTTCTTAAGATTGAATTGGATATAACGGATGCTGTAGAAAACCAAAAAGATTTTTTAATTGATAAAAGTTTTCTTGATCTGCCGCAAGGAATTGCGGTTGTAAGCATCAATCCCGCAAAAGTAACCGTAAAATGGTAAAACTTTTAGCTGTTTTTCATTATTGTAATCTGATTTAACAGAGCATTGGCTGTTTTTTCCTCTTCTATGGAGATTTTTTCTTCTTTTTCATTGCGGATTTCTTTGTTTGCATTAATTTCCAGCTGCTTAGCTTCCGCAACAAGATGTTCTATTTCTTTCGCCTGTTTTAGAAAGTCATTATCAATTTTCTGCATAGCGGAATTTTCTTCCTCAAAAATCATAATAAAACGTTCGAGTTCTTCAGGATTACCTTTTAGAATTGCTTTAATCTGAATTTTCCTTGCTTCTTCCGGTAGCGATTTTAAAGAAAGAGAATTCTCGAGCAGGGTTTTTAAATATGTTTTTTTATCTGTTATTAATTGTGACATTTTATTTTGTTAAATATATATAATTTTAAATTAGACCTGTTTATTAGGTTCTTCAGCCGGAGCTTTTTTTCGCGCAAGCATTATGTTTTCTTCTGTATTCTTTTTAAATTTTGCTAAATAAATATTTTGCGAGTTCTTAGGCAAAATTGCCAGCGCGTTATTAACATTGTCTTCCAAAGTTTTTAAAGGATCTCCGGGATTTTTTAGAGATTCCATTGCATAAGTTATTTTATTTCGAAATCTTACTGCTATGTCCATATAATTTTTATATTTTTCCGCTTTATCTTCTATTGTTCTACCATCCATTTTTATTCCGTCCGCTTTTATCAAATCGTTTGCAAATTGCTTCATTGCATCGTTTGATTTAACTTTTTCAAGTAAATCATTCGCTGATTTTAAAGCTGCTTCTCGCCATTCCCTGACATTTTTCGGCTCCTTTCCTGAAGCATTTTCTTCTTTAACCTTTTCTTCAACAGTAATTGTTTTAGGTTCGGAATAAACATTAACCGGATTATTGCCGGTTTTTTCCAGAGCAATATATTTTAATCCAACAATAGTATTGCCGTCAGAAAGACGTTGTTTTTCAATTTTTAAAGTTCCGCCGTCTTTATTATCCTCAAGAATAAATTTGTATCTATTATGATTTCCGTCATCAATTATTCCCGAATTATAAGGCGGTTTGAAGCCGTAAACTGCCAAAGTTTGTTCTAAAGACCAGTCGGTTTTTTTCATACTTGAAATAAAGTCATCAATATTTCCCCATTCGGATTTAAATTGATCCATCGCATTATTGTTTCCTACAATTCTTTCTTGTTCTTTCTCGGCTTTTAAATCCCTTGGTTTGATCGCTTCTTCTTCTGGTTTTTCTTCTTTTGGTTCTTCAACTGGTTTTTCTACTATTTTCTCGCGTTTTTTTAAAGCAGGACCTCTTAAGACCTCAGTGGATTTCTGTACGATTTTTTGTTTATAATCTTCCTCATCCAGACCTCCTAATAAACTCTCGGCGCCCGTTCTTACAGGTATTGCGCTGATGTCTTTTAAAGGTGAGCCCTTTTTATCAAAAAATTTCCATTTTCCGTTAATTACCCTTGTGGAAAATTCGTACAGTTTATCATTTATTACAAGTTTAATATTATCTCCTTCCCTTCTGATTAAAATACCGGGAACTTCGTACGTTCTACCATCCTCAACGCTCGCACCGTTTTTACGTCTGGACATCATAGAAACAAGAGGTATTACGCTGTCGGCTTTTATATGTCCGATTTCCTCGGTAAAAGCTTTTTTAACTTCTTTAAGCTGTTTTTGAATCATCAGAGATCTTACTATGCTTAAATGTGGATTTTTTAGAATTTCATGTATTTTGTTAAATGTGTTGTTTACAATTTCATCTTTTTTTGGATCATTTTCCGAGATTGATTTTTCCAGTTTTTCCTGGCTGTCGGTAAGATCATTATATGTTTTTTCAAATAATTTATATTTTGGACTGTTTTTATCCATTCTATCCAGTCTTTTGCTTAATTCCTCTCTGTATCTTGCAGTTCTGTCCAGCACCTGATGAGCTTCATCATTTATTACCGGGCTTTTTTCTTCCGGTTTTGGAGCTTCCGTTCTCGCTTCAACAGGCCTGTTATTCATAGATAAAAACATCAGGCGATTTTCCTTGATAGAATCACTTTTAAAAAACATTGTTTTCATATTGTTTGTTTTAATTTTTAATACATGTTTATTATACAACAAAAAGGACCTTAAGTAAAGCCAAGTGGAAGGTTATATTCGTTCATTTTCCCATATAAATTGTATTGGTCGGGAAAGCCATTTCCAGTTTTGCTTTTTCAAAAGCTTCTTTAATCTCCAGATTAATGGCGTTTTTTGTCTTCAGGAAAAGGTTGTAATCGTCAGGGCTTTTAACGAAATATGTGTATTCTATGCGCAGAGATGAATCATCGAAATCCGTAAAATTTACCCTAAAATCCTCCGTTATTTCTTTGTTGTCTTTTAATATATCCTTAATTATCGCCAAAGCTTTTTTTATTTGAGATGGTTTTGATGAATAAACCAGTTCGATTTTACCGTCGCATCTTCTGGATTTTCGTTTAGATAAATTTTCAACCACAGATTTTGCAAGATAGCTGTTTGGAACCGCAATCTGTGTGCCGAAATAAGTCTCTATTCTTGTTGTTCGCAGTCCGATATCGGTTATTGTTCCTTCATAAGTGTCAAATTTAATAATGTCTCCGATTTTAAAAGGTCTGTCGGCTATGATTGAAACTGAGCTGAAAAAGTTACCCAGTGTATCCTGTGCAGCCAGGGCGATAGCCAAACCTCCGATCCCGAGTCCGGTAATAATAGCTGTGATATCATAATTAAAGACTCTTAATATTAAACTCACACCTATCACCCATAATGATATATTTATTATTCTGCTGATTAATTTAGTTAGCTGTATGTCAAAATGCCCCTTGCTTGCGAGATATTTCGCCAGGTAATTTTCCATTATTGAATCAATAAGCATAGTCATTCCCTGAATAATTTTTAATATTAAAACCACCTGAAAAACATTTTCAATCACCTGCCATATATTCTGAGGAATTATCAGGGCTTTGAGTGCGAAATAAAATCCGCCGAGCACAAGAACAAAAACCGCAATTTTATTTAAAATTAGTACGATAGTGTCATCAATCTTTGTTTCTGTTTTTTCGGCAATTTTGCCGAATATATTCTTAATTAAAAAATGTAGAATTATTGCTCCGAACAAAAAAAGAAAAAACACACCGAGCGCGATCAAATATCTTTCGATTGTGTTCCCGAAATACTGGTACTGAAGAAAATCAAAGGTTCCCATATGCAGAAAAATTAAAATTATGTAGAATACTTCTGGCCTTAATAAGGTTAAATTATTTCATTAAAAATTAAAAGAGATGATTTGCGCACCAGTAAAAGAAAAAGATATTCTTGAGGTGATTTCAATGATAAAAAAGGTCCCGCGTAAGTTTGATCTGATTGAAATCTGGACAGATGAAATTGAAAAACTTGATGAAAACGGGATTCTTGAGATATGCCATGCGGCAAAAAAGAAGAAATTAATTTTTAAATTTACAAAGGGAATTGATTTTAGTCTTATAAGCTCATGTTTAAACAAAAAAATCCATTATTTTGATATAGATAACAATAATGATCAGACAACTATACAAAGAATTAAAACCATAGCAGGTGATAAAAAGATTATCCTTTCTTATTACGACAACATGAAAACACCATTATTTACGGATATTCTTGAAATGTCCCAGCAGATGAAGCTTAAAGGTGCGGATGTGGTAAAGGTCATAACAAAAGCTGAGAAAATTGAGGATAATTTAATACCTCTGCGTCTTTTATCGAATTCATCAGTATTAAATATCCCTATGATTTCATTTTGTTTGGGAGAACTGGGTAGAATGAGCCGTATTTACGCATCCAAATTTGGGTCTTTTATTGATTATATCTTGCCGGCGGAGAAATATATGACTGCGGAAGGCCAGATCCTTCTTAATGACTTCAAAAAAATACAGAAGTGTGTTTAAATTAGTCAGATTTTAAGAAAAAAATATGTCATTAAAAATCGGAATAGTAGGTCTTCCCAATGTGGGCAAATCAACATTGTTTAATGCTTTAACAAGGACAAAATCGGCTGTTGCGGCCAATTATCCTTTCTGCACCATTGATCCGAATGTGGGAATTGTTGAAGTGCCAGATGAAAGGATTAAAAAGCTTGCCATAACCGTTAAAACGGAAAAATTAATTCCGGCGGCAATTGAATTTGTTGATATTGCCGGCCTGGTAAAGGGGGCAAGCGAAGGTGAAGGGCTTGGCAATCAGTTTCTTTCTCATATCCGCGAATGCAATGCTATTGCTCAGGTTGTTAGAGTTTTTCACGATCCCGATGTTATACATGTGTACGGCGAGGTTGCTCCTTTAAAGGACAGGGAAATTCTTGAAGCGGAGCTTATTCTCGCCGACATGCAGACGCTTGATAAAAGGCTTCATAAGGCGGAAAGCGACGCAAAGTCGGGAGATAAAAAGAGGATGGTATATGCTGATTTATTAAAAAGAATTGAAACAAATTTTCATGAAGGAAAACTTTTAATAAATATGGATCTTACACAGGAGGAAAAAGAAGAAATTAAAGATTTGTTTTTCCTTACCGCAAAGCCGATTTTATACATAGCTAATATGCATGAAAACGAGATCGGCAAAGTTAATATTGATGAATTAAGAGAAAAACTCGATCTTCCGGCTAACGCAGAGTTGATTCCGATTTCCGCAAAAGTAGAGGAAGAACTGGGAGGATTCAGCGAAGCGGAAGCAAATGAATTTCTCGATACTTTGGGCCTTAAAGAAACAGGTTTGAACCAGCTGATAAAAGCGGCATATAGAACATTAAATTTAATTACTTATTTTACCGCCGGCCCTATGGAAGTTCACGCATGGACAATAACAAAAGGGGACACGGCTCCAAAAGCCGCCGGAGTTATTCATACTGATTTTGAAAAAGGTTTTATTAGAGCTGAAGTCATTAAATGGAGCGATCTGGTCGAATGCGGAGGCGAGCCTGCGGTTAAAGAGAAAGGGTTGATGCGTCTGGAGGGAAAAGAGTATATAGTTCAGGACGGCGATGTGATGCATTTTAGATTTACACAATAAATAAATTCCAATGTTAATTATTCCTACAATTTATATCTGGAATAAGGAAAGTGTTGCAGTTTATAAAGGAGATATTTCTCAGATAGAAAGGTACAGACGGACGCCGATTGAATTTGCCGAAAAATTTGCCAGGGAAGGAGCGAAACAAATTTATATCGTTGATTTAAATTCATCAAGAAATCCCGATCCGTCAGATAATATGCATGATATAAATAAGAAACTGATTGCCGAGATAAAACAAGAAATTGATCCAAAATGCGAGCTGATTCTCGGCGGGGGTTTAAGGGATGAAAATGAGATTAAAATGCTTTTTTCAACCGGAATAGACAAGGTTGTTTTAGGTGTGTCGGCTGAGTCAATTTATTCAAAATCAATTAAAGAATACGGTGCTGATAAAATTATTGTAGGCGTTCAGGCGAAAGGTGATGAAGTTAAGACCGACAAGGTAACGGAATTCCCTTTAAGGGTTATTGATTTTGCAGAGAAGCTTGCTTCGTTTGGTGTTACTCAGATTTTATATAAAGATATTTTTAAGGAGGGGACGCAGGTGCATCCGAATTATGACGAAGTTGACCGTCTTTTAAATATGACTGGTTTAAAGGTTTATGCTTCCGGAGGTATCAGCAAAATTACGCATCTTGATCTGCTAAATAAAATAGGGGTTTATGCCGCTGTAATTGGCAAAGCATTTTATGAAAACGAGCTCTCTTTAAACGAGTGTGTAAATAGATATAATAATTAGAAAAAGTTTATTATTCTGATGCAAGAAACTTTTTATATTTTTTGTATTCCGAATATAGGAAACCATAAATAATTATTACGATTCCGGCAATAATAAGAAGGTTGTATTCGGTAAATGTATGAGAATAAAGTATTTCAAAAACAACAGTGCCAAGTGCCAGATTCCCGATTAAAAATGATAAAATCCATAATTTTTTGCTTGTATCGCGGATTTCCGGGAAAGTCCTTTTTGTTACTTTCTTCAGCTCATATATTAAAAAGAGCAGCATGAATATACCTCCGTAAAGAGATATTTCTCTTGGAAGATCAAAAACGGGATCTCCAAATAATATAAACAAAAGGTTGATAATCCATATTCCGACTGCAAGTCCGGCTGTTATGAAGAATGCTACTTTGTTTCTATAAAATTTTCTTCTTACCTCCATAACTTCGTCAACATTTTCAAGTTTTTCACAGATATAGCTGAGCTGCTCGAATGTATCCACCTCCATAATAACATGCATAAAGAAAATATTTTGAAGCCTGTATGGTGTAACATTAACGCTTATAACATTGATGCTTTGTTCGCTTAAAACAGCAAGCAGATCACGCCCTATGCCAATTCGGTCAGTTGCCTTGATTTTAATTGCCACTCTTTTTTTATCGGACGGCTTAATATGAAAAAAACTTTTTATCATTGAAAGCGTATCCTGAGTTAAAAAACCTTTTTTTGGATATAAAACGTTTATTACATGAACCGGATTTATAGTGCCTTCCCCGATTGCTACAAGTACATCTTCAAGAGTTTTGCATTTTGCATAACCTCCTATTTTATTAATTAATTCCTTTATTTTCTTTTTTGGCATTTCTTCAAGCAGTCCGGCTCCGGCGCGGTCAAATTCTTTTTGTAAAAGTCTTCGTCCGATGCTTAATTTTTTCTTTCTGCTTATCTGATGAAGCGATTCGCGAATTTTGTTTTTTGCCAGGTTGGTTTTGGCAAATATAAGCCATTCACGGTTGGGGCCCTTCGGAATATCGGATAATAAAATTTTAATAATATCACCTGTTTTTAATCCAGAGGTAAGCGGAACAATCTGCCCGTTAACTTCGGCTTTGACGGCATTATTTCCTACGTCAGTATGGATTGCATATGCAAAATCTATTGATGTTGCGCCTTTTGGGAGATCAATAGTGTCGCCCTTTGGGGTGAAAGTGAATATTCTGTCATGGAAAACATCTATTTTAAGAGCTTCGATAAAATTTTCATTGTCGAAATTTGATTTCTGATATTCAAGAATTTTCTGAGCCCATTTTGTTTGTTTTTCGTTCAGAGATTCATTTTTATTTTGAGATTCTCTGTAAAAATAATGAGCGGCAATCCCGAACTGGGCGTCAAGATGCATCTGTTCGGTTCTTATCTGGAATTCGGTTATCTGGCCTTTAACACCGAATACAATTGTATGGAGGCTCTGATATCCGTTTGATTTAGGAACCGCAATATAATCTTTAAATCTTCCTGGTTTCGGTTTAAATAGAGAATGAATTATACCGAGCACTATGTAGCAGTCCTTTACATCTTTTGTAATAATTCTGAGAGCAAGAAGATCTTCCAGCTGGTCCGGAGTTTTATTTTCTCTTCTTGTTTTATTAAAAATACTGTAAGCGCTCTTTGTCCTTCCGTAAATATCCTCGATTAAAATACCTTCATTTTTTATTGCATCTTTAATTATTTTAATTGTTTCCTCCAGCAAATTTGCCTGTCTGATTTTTGTCTCGGAAATTTTTTCTTCTATTTGTTCATATTCTTTCGGAAAAAGATTTTTAAAACATAAATCTTCCAGAGCTTTTTTAAGCTTTTCTATACCAAGTAGATTTGCTATTGGGACATAAATTTCAAGAGTTTCTTTTGCTATACGAATGCGTTTTTCAGGTCTTACAAATCCCAAAGTTCTCATGTTGTGAAGTCTGTCCGCAAGTTTTACCAAAATTACGCGCGGGTCTTTTGCACTGTGAATTAATAGTTTTTTAAGCGATTCAACCTGCCTTTCGGCCATGTCGTGACGATAATGAACTTTTGATAATTTTGTTATCCCGTTTACAAGAAAAGCAACTTTGGTGCCGAATAATCTTTCAATATCCTTTAAGGTTTTGGTGGTGTCTTCAGGAACGTCATGAGTCATTGCGGCAATCAGAGTATCTTCATCAACATGAAGCTGAGTAAGAATTTTGACGGCTTCCAGCGGATGAAAAATATAAGGGGTTTCGTTGTCTTTTCTTAGCTGTCCGGCATGTGCATTGGCAGCAAATTCAAATGCTTTTTTAAGTTTTTCTTCGTCAAAATCGGGCATATAGGATTTTGCAGCATCGGTAATGCTCTTAAGTTCTTTTTCTATATTTACTTTTTGAGTATTTTCCATAAGATGTATTCTGTGAAGATAATCGTGTCATAAAACTCAATTAATGTCAACAAAAAGCCAAAAAAAGAAGGTTTTAATTGCAATGTCCGGAGGAGTTGATTCTTCGGTGGCCGCAGCTTTGCTAAAAAAACAGGGGTATGACTGCATCGGCATATATATGAATTTCTGGAGTGATCCGACGCATTTTAAAAAAGAAGAGACAAAAGGTTTTCCTGAAAATAAATGCTGCTCCATAGAGACTATGAATACAGCGCGAAGAATTGCAAATAAACTTAAAATTCCCTTTTATGTTTTCAACGTTAGGGACAGGTTCAAAAAGGAGGTGGTCGATTATTTTATTGATTCATACAAAATATGCCAAACTCCGAATCCGTGTGTGGAGTGCAACAGAAATATTAAATTTGGTTTTCTGTTTGACCGCATGAAGCAGCTGAATGCGGATTTTATTGCTACAGGCCATTACGTAACTTTAAAGAAAAAAAAGAAAAAAGGAAAAGATGAAATTGAGATGTATATGGGCAAAGATAAACTCAAAGATCAGTCTTATTTTTTATATACTTTAACCCGTGAAAAATTAAAACATGTGCTTTTTCCGGTAGGCAAATATATGAAAAAGGATGTAAGAAAGTTAGCCAAAAAATTCGGAATTCCGGAAGTTTCTAAAACGCGTGAAAGCCAGGGGATTTGTTTTTTTCCGGATAAAAATTACAGTGATTTCTTAAAAAGATATTTTCCTAAAAATGTTATAAAAGATGGTCCGATTGAAACTGTTGAAGGCAAGAATATCGGCTTGCACAAAGGGCTGCAGTTTTTTACTGTTGGCCAGAGAAAAGGGATTGAAATTGGCGGGGAAAAAGAACCTTTGTATGTAGTAAGGTTGGATTATAAACGAAATGCTTTGATTGTTGGTAAAAATACGCAGACATTTCAGAAGGAATTTGAAGCCGACGGTTTAACGTTTACGGGAGAAAAACTTAAAAACGGAAAATATAATATTTTGGCCAGAATAAGGTACAGATTCCCTCCGGAAAAAGCCGTGATTCAAATAAAAGGCGATCACGCCGATATTGTATTTGAAAAAGCTCAGAGAGCGATTACCCCGGGCCAGTCGGTTGTTTTTTATGAAAAGAAAAAAGTGATCGGAGGCGGAATAATAACAAAGGTTAATTATTAAACGGTTATTTGCTATAATAAAAAAAAAGAAATAAATTTAATTAATGAAAAAAAAGAAATCCGGTAATGGAAAACTTAAAAAAGAGCTTATAAAACCTGAAAAAAGGCATTCGGTTTTGGATTACGATGATGACGCTCCTCAGACTTTTACTCTGCATATCGATCCTGCGGTAACTCCGAACGAACGCAAGATTCCCGAAGTTCTTCCAAAAATCGAATCCGAAATCAAACAAACTCAAAAACCGGCAAACAAGTCTTTTCAGAAATTTCATAATACATTTGTGTTGGCGGCAAAACCGGTTCAGCTTGTTAAAGAAAAACTGGGAGAAAAAATCTGGAACACATTAAGATTTGTTTCAAC
>Ga0265297_10005333_pt1 | contig 19714 bp, 34 predicted proteins | sample Munlanlwell13791_FD_192502 | JGI IMG/M metagenome (GOLD analysis project Ga0265297, IMG submission 192502) | Leachate microbial communities from a municipal landfill in Southern Ontario, Canada - Leachate well 137-91 | ecosystem: Engineered > Solid waste > Landfill > Unclassified | place...
AGCGTACTTAATTGATGACTTAATCATTTTTTACCCTCCCTTTTTTTAATCTGCCTTTTATAGTGGCTGTCCTGCCTTGCTATTATCTTTGCCGTGTCATAAATCACTAAACCCGATATTAATCCCATAAGAAAAGAAAGTAATATCATTTTTTCACCCCCGGATTATATTCAGTAACCGCAAGTCTGATTAACTGACTTAACGGCATTTTAAGCGCATATGCCTTTTTTTTCATTGCGTCTGCAACCACTTCACTTGCGCAAATCGTAATGCGCTTTACTGGCGGTAACTTATATTTTCTCTTCATTTTCCACCTCTTTAATTGATTTTAAAAGTTTATCGTTTTCTTTTTCAAGTCTTGCCATATTTTTATCAAACATTCTTGCGCCCCATATATCGCCAATTCGTTTAGCCTGTGTATAACTTATAAATATTTCTTCTATTAACGCCTCATTTTCTTTTATTTTTTTTGCTTTTTGTTCTGTTGTTATTTTCATTTTACACCCCCTTGTTAAATATATGGCATAATCCGTATACGTCTCTCATAACAATATCCCTTGCTTTTTTTGCCCTTTCCGTTTTGCCTTCTGCCATTTCGTTTTCAAATTCTATTTCTTCTTTGATTGCGTTTAATATGTTTTTATCTGTTACTTTTTTACCTTTCATTCTTACGATTATTATTTCTAAGTTTCTTTTCATTTCGGGTGTTAACATTCTGTTTTCCATTTCCTGTGTTGTTTCCATTTGTTTCTCCTTCCGCCTCTTGGCGTCTTTCTTTTCTTCCTTACATACTAATTATGCAATAAATTACTTATTATGTCAAGTAATATTTTTATTTATTTTCAGCCCGCTTGATTTCTATCGTTACAACGTCGCCTTTGTTAACGTCCGCTAATAAGTCTTCGCCTGTAAATGCGATTAGCGTTATTACTCCACTTGCATTATTCATTTTATAGCAGTCTTGCCCGACACACACAACCACAATTTTTTCATCAGCCATTTTTACGCCTCCAAAAGTTTGTTTTCATGCGCCCAGACTATAAGGGCATAGACGGCATCGGATAAGGTGTTATGTGCTGATTGCCACATACCACGATTATAAATAATACATTTTATACGGACACGGTTTGGATAAAAACTAATATCAATCCTTTCTTTTAATTTTTCGCCAACCCACGCCAACGCTTCCTCTGCTGTCGGGTTATCATAATAATCTTCTTCATAATCTTCTGTGTCTCTAAAAAACCTTGCTACTTCGCCATTTTGCGGAAAACCCATTTCCTTTAATCGCTTGCATTGTTCTAAGGTCATATCACTTAACCCCCTTTAATAGTTTTTCTGCAATAGGGCAATTTTCAAAAGTACATTCATCATTAAATTTAACTGATACCAATTTACAACACGTGGCTTTATACCTTTCTTCACAGCTAATTTGCATAACATCAAACATATCCCTTACGCCTTTTTCATAGCCTGCTTCAAATCCCATAACTGCCTCTAACGTCGCTTTATTTTCACTCATTTTTTCACCGCCTTATCTTGTATTGTTATATTTATTTCAGTTCCATCCCATTGTTTACCTTCCGGTCTTAACATATCTGCAATATGGCAGTCATCATATCCGTATGCAAATATACACGTGTTGCAATTTCCTTTTTCTTTTCCGTTTTTGCAGGTAATTTTTCTTTCATAAATAACTTTGCTCATCCTTTCACCGCCTTATCGTGTATTGTTATCGTGCAGGGCTTAACATGTAATTTTACTTTATCGTATTTTTCATATTCCCGTTTATACATTTCTGCGTTTGCTTTGAAATTCTTGAAGCAATAAACATGCTTTATTTTTAAATCCACCACCACCCACCCTTTAACCTTCATTTTTTCACCGCCTTTAATAGTTTTTGTGCATAAGGACAATTTTCAAAAGTACATTCATCATTAAATTTAACTGATACCAATTTACAACACGTGGCTTTATACCTTTCTTCACAACTAATTTGCATAACATCAAACATATCCCTTACTCCTTTTTCATAGTCTTGATTAAATAACTTTTCATCCCTTTCCGTTGCAAATCCGTCATTCATTTATCCACCGCCTTATCGTGTATTGTTATCGTGCAGGGCTCCAATTTAAAAAGAAGTTTAGTGTTCTTTTTTCCATAAACAAGTTTTAATGGCTTATCATATTTTTTTACATAACTAAATCCTATTACTATGTTTGTATCTCTATCCATTGTAACCCACCCTTTAACCTTCATTTTTCACCGCCTATTTGTTTGATTAATTTTTTTACGTGATATGCCTCATTATGTTCGCAATCGTAACAATGCACTTTTTTTTCTGGACAATTTCGCATAAGACAAATATATCTTTCGCTTAAATCTTTTATATGTTTATTATTTATAAAATCTTCTATCCTTGCCTTAATCGCCTTTAACTCACCCTCTGCCTTTTCTGCTCTGGCTTTTTCTTCTTTTCTTGCCTCTGATACAATGCGGTCGATAAACGTTTCAAATTCATCTTCACTTTTATTTTGTATTAACATATCACAAAGTGTTTTCCAATTTTCTTGTATCATAATCCCACCCCTTTATTTTTTATTTTAATTCCATTCCATTACGCTTGACGATATTTTACACGCTCTTGGATTTTCTTCACCTGCTTTTCTCATTCTTCTTCTTAACTTACTTGCTTGTCTTTTGGCATACTTTCCATTTGGTTGTGTATAACCTTGGTCTAAACTATGTGGTTGCTTTGCATACATTCTTTTTAGTTTACTGCACCACTTAAAACGTGGCATACATTCACCCCTTTATTTTTTATCATCTTTTTCGTGTCCGGCACAACCGCCGTCTTTATCTATGTTGTCGCAAACGGGAACCATAGTATAACCTTTCGCTTTATATTCGTTTAACAACCTTAACAGTTTAAAATTGTCTATCCCGTCTCCGTTATCTTCCATAAAAATATATTGTTGTTTTTGCTTTTTAATGCTATCTCTTACCATTTCTTCCGCTCTTTTAATTGACATACTCATGTGATAAATCATATAACCCACCCCTTAAAATGGCGTATCCGCCGTATTTGCTTCCTTTTTTATTTTCGGGCGGTAATCTTTCCAGTTATCGCCGTTCAATTCAAATATCTCGCCCACGCCGTTAATTCTTGAATACCCATTATCACCGATTATCTTTTTAACTTCTAACGGATTATTTCCAATAATTATGGTCTGCAACTTGTTTAAATCACGCCGTCTGATTATCTCTTGAAACACGCCTTTAATGCTGTTATCTGAAAACGCCGTTATCTTTTCCGCTTCACATTCATCAATTACCAATATTGCAAAACTGCTTAAATTGTCTACAACTTCATTTTCGCATCCATTATGTGCTTTAATTCTTAAAAATATACTTTCCGCTGTATCATATTTCCCGTCTTTTCGTTTGTTATCTGCCATTGATTTTACCATAGTCCCGATAGCAAGATGAGTTTTACCGCATCCCGGCGCTCCCGTGAATAAAAACGGCTTCCATGAATGCTGTTTGATTAAGTCAACTACATACTGCATTTGTGGATTAAAGCAAGTAAAGTTATCTAACATCTTGCCTATGAACGCTTTCGGCATATCCAGTCTTGAATAAATAGGGTATGTCATTAACAAGCGGTATTTGGATAATATCTCATCCGTGTAAACCGTTTCCGTCCACGGCTGATTATCAAACTTCTTTACTTCATTCCAAAGTTTAATATATTCCTGTGTCTGTTTATAACTCTCATCTTTAACCGGTTCATTTTTCATTCTTTAATCCCCTTTTCTTCAAGGTATTTTTTATATGCAGGGTTGTTTTCAAGTTTATATTTATCTGCAAAATTTTCTTCTTTTTTTACCATACCTGTATTGTCATAATTACCGTCTATTACCTTACGCCAATTAGTATCATTTTTAAATATCCAGTCAAAAGTAAACCAAGTACCCTTGTCTTGTATCAATTTACTTTTATCTGCCTTGTCAATAATCAGTTTAAGGTCAAATCCCTCTGTGTTGACACGTTTATAAACCTTTTTCTTAAAATCATCATTGCGGTCTGATACTTTTGTATAACTTGAAGCATTCCATACATTTTTACAACTCTCAAAAGCGTCAGCGCTATTTGTGTATTTGTTTTCTTTACTTTCTTTTACTTTCTTTTCTTTTACTTTATTCTCTTTTAGGACGGAACTGTTCCGTCCCTGTTCCGTCCCTGTTCCGTCCGTTGCCGTCTTTTGGCTTTCTCTATACTGTAATTTTCTTAGCCATTCGGGGTTTAAAACGCCTAAATTAGGACACAAAACGCTTATTTCTTCATCTTTTTCAAGTTCTATCATACCTTCGGAAGCCATTAAATCAAGTACCGGTTCTATTAATTCCCAAGACTTCATTATTTCTTTTTCCCACCACTCCTTAATATTTTTTTTAGGTTTAATTAAGTGGTCACCGTCTGCTAATATTTCAACAACCCTAAAATAAATATAATATCCGTCTGAATTATACTTGTGAAAAATTTTAAAAAGCGTTCCGTCCATACATTTGCTCCTATGCTGAAACCAGTCCATTATTTGACTCCTTTTGTAATTGTTTTTCTTCCCATATAATCCTCATTTTATTAAGAATATATTGTTCAATAACACTCCATCTATGAATAGTTTTATTAAATATATTTTCATCAAACCATTGACAATAACCATTTATGTTATGTATTTGTCTCATTTTAAACCGAGCATTTAAAGAAAACCATTCACCATTAAGTCTGTGTTCTTTAAGGTACTCATGACAAAAAAATTCAAAATCACCACAAGCCCCAACAAAAAGATACTGTAATTTTAATTTATGTGGGTATCCGGTTTGAAGTGTGCTAATGCGTCCTTGCAAATTTGTTGTTAACCCAACTTTAAAAGCACCTGTTTTTGAACATCTCAAAACATAAACATAAGATTTTTCTTTATAATTAAATTTTCTTTTTTCATAACTTTTTAACACATCAAAATCAACTCCGCCTTCTCTTTTGGTCATTTCCTCTGATTTCATTCTAACACCCCTTTAAAATAATAAAAGCCCAGCAGGGACTCGGAGCAAAAAAGGGAACAGACCGGGAGTCCGTTCTTTGTATTTTGCAACCTGCTGGGCTTTTAATATTCTTTTCATTTTTTTTACCTTTTTACTCCGAGTTTTTATTACTCTTGAATTTTAACCCACAATGACTTAAATGTCAATGATTATTTTTTAACTTATTTCAATAAGATTATCGCTTATCCATTTAAACTGTTTATCTCTTTCTTCTTCCGTTTCAAATGCTTCAAAAATCGTGTTTGTTGATTCGTATGGCTCTGGCAAAGCAAAAACAATTCTGTATTTAAGGTTACATTCTCCCACACCATCGTTATTTTTTGTTATGGTTTCAACCTTGTCTAAATTTATCAATACGCTTACAAAATCTTTTGATTCATTCGTTTTATACCACATATCACTTCACCTCTTTTTTTGTTGGTTTCATTCTGTAAAAATTATCCTTGCTTTGGTTCCTGATTATTTTAAGCCATGCAGAAAACGTTGTATCATCACGGCATGACTTACAAGGGCAAGAATTAAGATATAAAATAACATCGCAAAGAACGGCTATGTTTTTAGTATCTGCATTTGTAAACGTTCTTGTTTCACCGTCAGGACAGAAAAAGTCCATGCTTACCTGCTCGGTTAATATACTTAAAATGTAGTACGCTTCTTCCGGTTCAAATGGTACACGTACAATTTTACCGTCCATCACTTCACCGCCTTTATTTTCGGCTGTTTCCAATATTTCTTAATGTGCGCTTCTACCTGTGACTTAGTGCCGGTAAATTCGCATATTTTAACATCACCGTTGATTCTTTCAGGGCAGTCTTTACCGCATGACATACGCCTGCAATCAATCGTATACTTTACTTCCTTTGGCTTTACGGCGTGTTTAAGGTATTTAATCTTTATAGCGTTAAACCTGTCAAGTGTAGCGCTTCCAATTTCGTAATATAAATTTGTGATTTTAAAAACTCTTTTTTTGTTAGTTTCATAAAAAATACTTGCGGTTGTGTATTCTGTAAAATCATCATACGGCACAGCCTTTAACATTACTTTATCACCTATTTTAAATTTCATGCTTTCACCTCTTTTTAAGTTTAACTAAAATATAACTAAAACTTTAACTAATTTAACTAAATGCGGTTAAACATTTTTGACATTCTACCTGTCGGCTGCACGTTCTTATTTTCTTCCGGTGTTGTATGCGTTATTGTGTAAGTCGGTTTAAATCCCTTGCAATTCTTTTCAAATACCCATTTATGTTTAAACTTGAATTTGTCATAATGCGCCTGTGCTAAGTGCTTACACTTCTTAATGCTCTGACCGTGATAGTAACACTTAAACCCACAGCAAGGGCATTTAACATTGCCGTCAATGGTGTATTTAATTAAAAGCCCGATGCCCCGCGTCTGGGAGGGTATAACATTAGGAGGGTTAGACGGCATCGGCATCGGGCTATTCATTACGCCACTTCTACTGATTTCGCGCTTAAATAAAGCGCGTTATTCTTTGCCACATATCCTGTTACATTTTTAACGATAACTTTTTGGTCAACTAAAATATCGTGGTCGTGTCCCCAAACCTTAATCTGAACGGCAAAAAACTGCGATTCATCTGTAATCCTATATTCTGTCTGTGCTTTCCCTGTGGTGGTTTCTATTTCTTTAATTTCACGTACAAATCCAACTACTTCATCTGCCAAAATTGTGTTCTTGTCTGCGTTTACTTTGGCTTTAAGCGCGTTTGTGTCTGACAAGACTTCCTCAATGCCTATTTTTGCCGCTTTACCGCCTGTTTCAGCCACTTTTGGGGCAGGCGCAGGGGTTTTATCGTGTTCGGGCGTTTTAACCGTTCCTGTGGCTTCCTGTGAGCCATTTTCGGCAGGTTCGGGCGCGCTTTCAGGTTCAACCATCTGATATTCGGCTTCTACCGTGTTTTCGGGGTTATGCACATCAGTTTCGGCAGGAAGTGCAAACATTGTCTTTGTGCCTGTTCTGTATTCCCTTACGCCCTCATCTACTTCCAAGGCCTTTTCAAGATTAATTGACTTTGGCAATACCTTAAACAGTTTTTTCAATACCGTCTTTTTTGCCATTTCGTCAAAGTTTGTCCCCCACGGCCCGGTAAAGTTTCCGTTCTTGTCTATTGCCTTACAGAATTTTTTAGCGTGTTCTAATACTTCTGCTTTTGTCATATAGACAATTTTAATACCTTCATCTTTAAGTTTCGCTATGGCATAATATCCATACGTTTCCCCGGGCATACCTTTCAGGCAAGGTTTGTATTCCAGTTTCGGCACTAAACCGTCATCGTACTCAAACTTGTCATTTTCCCTTACCGCTTTTGCGTCAACTGATACCGCCCTTTCTGAACGGTAAAAAAGGTCAACCATTCCCTGATACCCTATCTGCAACTGACATTCCATAGCGTTCTTTTTATTGTTCATATAGGGTATAAAATATACCTGCTGATTAACAGGCATAAGCCCTAATTCGGAAGCGGTCAACATAGCCCCGATTAAACTTTCCTTTGTGCAACTTGCCAACGCGGGATTTTTAGAACGCAGATTTTTATACATCTGCAAAGCGATATTAAAATCAATATGCGCGGGGATAGAAGTTTTAACCGCCGTCATCGCTGATTCTATCGCCTGTTCAAAAGGTATTACTGGCGCGGGATTGCTTACTGCATTTACTGCCTTGCTTACGCTTGTGTTTGCCATTTTTTATTTACTCTCCTGTTTTTTTATTTCGGAAATGTATAATTTCCGTGTTTTACCTGCTGTGTAAAATTTTGAATAAACTCCGGGATATTCCTTTTCAAATCCGTCCTTGTCAAACTTGCCTGCGCAACCCTGTGATTTCCAAGACGCGGTAAAAAGATTGCCCGTTAAAATTGTATTATCTTTTATTTCTGCCTTTATTTCATTTTCAAGTTTGCTGATAACTCCCTTTAATGATTTTTCATCCTCTTTAAAAGCCCTTAATGATTCAATCTTTTTATCCAAATCATCCCCGATAAATACAGGTTCAAGGTTTACGTTATTCGGATATAATTCTAAAAGCGCGTCTGAATCTGAACATGAAATGTTAGACGGCATTTCCCCGCCCACCACATATTTAACATACCACGCTTCCGCTTTCGCCTCCATAATAGGAAGGAAGTCTTTTAACTTCTGTGTCTTTGGAGTGCCGTCATCATTTGTGCCTATTTCTATATTGTCATTTACGGTTACAACTCTTTCAACGTACTGATTATTACCTATCGTACAGGCAATATACGCCGTTTCTTTGCCGGTTACAGCAAGGTAATGCCATACCTGCATAAGGTAGTTTATGGGTATTTCGTTATTCGCCCAATTCTTGCCCGTAAACGCCCCTGCCGTCTTACATTCAAGTAAAGCATCCTCGCCCACAACTTCCCTGTCAAGGTTTGCAAACAGATGTGGATATTCTTTACTCCAAATCATTCGGTTATTTTTCCTTACTTTTTTGTCGTTATTTTTAGCCCACTTCTTTGCAACAAACTCTTCAAGGTATGTTCCCATGTCTGTCGCAAGATTACCCTCAAAGCCGGCGCCCGTTCCTGTCTTTTCCATCCACAATTTTAATTCAGACTTAAAAGGATTAACTCCAAAAATAACTGATATATCGCTTCCGCCTAATCCCTTTTTTCTTTCCTGTATCTGTTCTGCTGTCAAACCCATTACACCCTCCTTAATTTATTGTCGTGCTTTTATTTTCTTCTGCCATCCTAGCAAAAGTTATTACCTTAAAAGAAACTATCATTACCAAATCTCTTATGGTCTGCTGTAATTCCTGTATCTGTTCTGCTTCTTTAACTTTAATACCTGCGTCATCCAACGTTTCAATAATCGTGCAGGCGTGTGCGTCCGCGTCATCCTGTAATTCGGACAATAATTCATCAACTTGCTTGTAGATGATTTTACATTTTTCAGCCATTTCTTTTGGCGTCATTTCACTCACTTTTTATCCCCCTCATAAAACTTGATTTTTTTCTGCCCGATTACTTTCTTGTTAAATGTCGCAACCATTTTGGAATATGCCCCGATGTATTTTAAATAATTTTTTCCTGCTTCTTTTAAGTCCTCCTTTGTTTTGATTTCAAAATATCCGCGTGTCGGGGTCGCCCCAATTAAAATACCTTTGCTGATTAACTGCTTCTTAATTGTCCTTACCGCCCTGTCGCTTACTTCAAGCACATACTGTAAATATGCGCCGTCTTTAATGCTATTCGTTTTGCTTCTTATTGCCTGTAAAAATTTTGTTTCTAAAAACGTTAACTTGATTTTTGCCATTCGGCTTACCTCCTATTGTTTTTTTAACCTCGCCCAAATAATAGCAACTTTGTCAAAAAATGTCAAGGATTATTTTAAAAAAAGTTCCACGTGGAACAATGGAAGGAAGCCCGTTGTTAGAGCAACGGGCTTTTTGTGAAAGGATATTACATACAAAAAAGAGGTTTATTTTTTACGGTTAATCCAATTCATAAAATCATAAATACAAAATGCAATACATATAATAATCAAATACCACGCGGGGCACTTTGTAAAGTCAATCATTTTATAAAATCCTCATATAGTTTCTGTGTCCATTACTAAGTCAAACGCCGTGGTAATTGCTGAATGCAATTCTTCGGGTGTTAAATTTTCTATCGGACATTTTGCCACGATGGGATTATATAATCTGTTATCGCCACCCTTAAACTGCAATACAGCGGTCTGTGAACATACCGTGCTACTGCCGTCTTTATACGCAGGATTTTTAAGCGATGATAACCATGAGCCGAAAGGTCTGTTTATTTTATTTACAATACCCCACGCCCCGAACCAAAAATTAGTCCACCAATTATATCTGCCGTCTTTATGTAATTCCCAAAACGTTTCAATGCGATTAATTTCAGCCGGTGTTATTCCACCTTTCGGACGGAACACTTGAATCCTTACTTTGCCCTCCATTACTTTTTTCATATAGTCATTTATTAAATGTTTACCGCAAGTATTTTTTCCATCAGATTCAATTATTAAACCTATTCCATCCCCTGCATAGGTTAAAGCATGGCACGCCTTGAATGAATCTCCGTTATCTGTCCCAAACACAATTAAAGAACCTACAATTCCAATATCCGAAACAATTCCAATATCGCCTTTATAAAATCCTGTTGCAAACTTAATCCACGATTCCAATGACAATTTTTTAAACATAAATTCACCCCTTTGTTATTGTTATAAATACTCGTTCATCATAAGCAATTTTAGCCCCTATTAAGTCCTTAACTTTCACAAACGCAAGACGGCTGTCAAATATCATATCTTTACCCTTGCTTAAACCTACTAAAATACAACCCTCGGTATCACCGTCATCGTTTCCTGAATGTATTCTAATGCCTTCAAATTCAGGCACGTCTAAAAGTATCGGCATCTTGCGGTTATATTTTGGTGAAAAGGTTATGGCAACTTCATAACGTCCATACGGTATAGAAGTTCTACCGGGTATCTTAATATCTGCTTCCCTTGTCATATCTTCAAGAGTATAACAAAGGAAAACGTCATCATTATATAATCTGCCTATTGTACTGTTATCCGTAAACGTTTCACGAATAAGTTTAAGTTCCATATTAAGAAACCTTTTCTTTTATGATTAATGTTATTATTCCAATAATCACAGATGACAATATGCCCCATGCCCATTTAAAAACGCTATCCTTTGTGCCTTTGACTTCATTCTGCAAACCGCATATTTTGTTTTCGTGTTGTGTCAAATATATTAAAGCAATAGACAATTTTTTATCAATCTTTCTTAAAGACGGTTCTTCATCACTTGCGCTATTTAACTGTTCTTCCAACTCGCTCATTCCAATCACCCCGCTGTTTTAGTATAACGTTCCCCTATCGTTATTTATTTTTTCAGTTCACTTGACTTTTTGTTGCCACCTTGCTATACTTCAATTACAAAAGGAGGCGATAAAAATGTTACAGATGACACCTTTATTTTCAGTTCTTTTCTTTCTCTTTCTAACACAGTTTGAAGATACATGGTATATGCTCATCTTAAAGTTTGTTGCCTTTATAAACATATACGTTTCGCTCATTATTTTTTGGCATTAAATTACTGAAATCTTTTCTTGATTAATTCGGCAGCCCACTTTTCTGTTTCATTACCTTTTAATAGTATATTTTTACCACGGTCAACCAACCATTTATAGTCATCAACCAAAGGCGCAATCTTAGCCCCTTTTTCTACCGCCAATTCTTCTAAACCTTTTAACGCGGGATTGTCCGTCATTAATCTTTTAAGATTTTCCATAGCGTTACTTTCGGATAATCGTTTTGCATTTTTGATAACTTCCACAGATGCTCTCGCCCCTGCCCCGCCACCACCCGCCGCCTTTAATGCCGAAACGTATGTGCCTAAATTAGGTGCCGCTTTTTGTGCTGCCGCCGCCATAACGGGTCTGCCAAACGCCCCACCTGCCGCATATCCTATACCCGCAGGCAAAGCCCCTAACAATCCAACCGTTGCCGCGCCCCATTTTAAAGCATAATTACGGGCCTCTTCTGTTGTCCAATCCGCCATAGACTTTCCTCTTGACGGTGCCATTGTCGGAACGCCCTTGCCCTGATATTCAAGTGGCGTTCCCATAGGCACAAATGGACGCTGATGATTTTGCAATACATAGTTTTCCTGTTTTAATAATTCTTGCTGTTTATATAATTGTTCTGCTGTAAAGTCCGTTGAATTTATCGCCATTATTTTTCTCCTTTAATCTTTTTTCTTTTCTTCAAGTTCGCTTATGGCTTTCATTAATCTTGCCACTTCTTCGTATTTACCTTTTTTCTGTGCTGTATTTAACTTATATGTATATTCTCTTATTTTGCCCGATAATTTCGCCTTGCCAAACTTTGCGCCTTTTTCAACGTCATAAGGATATAACTTTATGCCACCACCAAATTTAGCAAGTTTCTCTTTTGGGGACATATCTATTATTGTTCTTGTGCCACCTGCCCATGATTTTCTTTTTAATTCTTCATTCCCGAATACGCCTGCGGGATTAATCTGGTCTATGGTATTTAATAACCTTATTTGTTTTAAGGCGTGCTTTACTTTCGGGGACATATCCAAACCCAACATATTTTCAACTTCCCCGGGATAATCCACGATATTTTTATCAAGGTAAAAATCTTTACCTGCAATTAACTGCATAGTTTCTTTGCTTATAGGTTCAAGACTTCCTAAAAGCATTTCCTGTGGACGGAACAGTTTATCAATATCGCCTGCTGGCAACCACGCCGTCAATAGCAATACCTTATACTGTTCTTTGGCGGGCATTTTTGAGAGTATTATAGGAAAGGATTCCTGCATCCATTCGGGCATCCATTTCATTCTTATATCTGACGTGTCCTGTGACTGCTCAATTTCTTCTTTGGCTTTCGGGATAGTGGTAAAACGCCCCGGCTTAGACAATAAAGATTTTAACTGTAATGGAACATTGTTTCTTGTCCATCCCCAAAAAGGAAATATAAAGCGCATAACTTCACGTTCAAAGGGCGAAACCTGTGAGTTTCCGCTTATATATATCTTATCCCCGCGCCTTGCCACAAGTGTTGAATTTTTAGTAGTTATGCACCAAACAGTTCCGTCATAATGTTTGACTTCTTTTTTTAATATTTTCCATTCGCTTCTTTGGTTTGTTGCTTGATAAATACTTATTGTATGACATCCTGTTTTCCCCTTGCATACACCAGAACGGTATCCTGTTAAAAAAGTTAAAGCGGTAAATGCGTCAACAAATTTTCTGTTTTTTTGTGCAAAAGAACGCCTTTTGCTTTTCTTGTCTATTGTGCCATCGCCTTTTATCATTTCATCTAAAAACATTTTTGCCTGTCTTTGCGATAAAGATACAACAAAATCCATAGTTAAGACTTTACCTGGGAACATGCTTCTTATAAGTTTTGATGTTTCGCCACAAATATAAAAAGAATGTATAGGCGGAGTTCTTTTAAAAATATATTCATTTGTAGTATTGTTAAGTTTAAATTTATCAAATATTATACGTATTTCTTCTATTTTTTTATAATTAACTTCTGACTGATAAACCTGAATGGAATTGCCAACAACAGAATACGAACCCTCTGTCAATACCCACGCTACAAGTTTTATAAAATCATCGCTATATATTTCTGTGTGATGGTTATATTCGGAACAATCAACTTTTAATATACCCGATGGCGCTATATCTAAAACTTCTTGCAATCTGTATTTATCTTTTTTAAGTTTATAATGTCCGCCGTGAACGCCACCAGTAGTTACAAATTTATGGTTTGGGGTTACACAGGCATTAAATGTTGCACTTTTTAAATAGTGCATATTGCCAGAATAGTTATTATTGACGTAAATGCTATCTATTGTTGTCCATTCTAAACAATCCCTTTGCATATTAAATGTTAAAGCCATTTCTTCTTTGCTTATTTCATTATATTTTCTCCAACCCTTATTTGTTAAAATTTCAGTTTCTTCATCAAAACAATAATCAAAAAGAGCCGCCTTGACAGACATAGCCGCGTCCGCAGGTGCCATTCCCTGCTTTCTGACTTCAAGGTAATGGGCTATCTTGCCGTTGTCTTCAAGTGTTTCGCCTACCGCCCTACCGCCCCTTATTAACGCGTTTCTTTCAGATAAGGGATTAAGTGTTGCACCTTTGTAAAGGTCGGCGGCTTTTTCGGGCGTTTCTTTACTTACGGCACCCGATTTTAAAACGCCATAACTTCTCATTTCTTCAAGTATCTGTGTCCCCGTCAATTCTTCCCCTGCGTCTGTCATAAGTCTATAATTCTGTGGCTTCATCTGTAAAGCCCCTGCCTGCTGATACCTTAACGGGCTTTTTAATCCTATGGTAATATAATTATTCCAAAAGTTACCTATTAAATTACGGGTATGATATTCGGGAAATATTGAAAGTGTCCACCGCTTCCAAAAGTTTATTAATTTTTTATACGTGCTTACAACCGCATTAATCTCGCCAAAATTTGTCATAGCCCCGTGATACCGCTCTATGCTATCCGCCACCCTATTATCAAAAAATTTACCTTCCAATTCAGGTATGCCTTTAATCGTTCTGAAATCTGACTTTGTTTTACCAAAACGTTCTGTCAAAGTTATAGGCAATTTATCCCAGTCTGTTTTAGCCATACCAAAGTCATTAGATACCTTTTCTATGAATTTCTTTGATTCAATTGCTTTAACAGAAGCCAAAGAACGGGACATAGCAGCAGTCAAAGGGTCGGTTACAAAAGCACCTTTTTTAAAACCTTTAATACCCTTACTCCATCCCAATTCTTGCATCTCTCGTAAATTACCTTTCACGGCATCCGATAACTGCGAAACGATAGTGTCCTGAATATCTTTTACTTTTACCGTTGAACCCAAAACTTTATTTATAACTTCATTCGCTTGTGAAATTGTCATTTCTTTTGTAAGCAATTTTTCTTTGGAATAATTTAACGCGCTTTCAATTTCAGATACGTTTTTACTACCGCCTCTTGCCGCAACATCGCGCATAAACGTTGTAAATTCTTTCGTGGGAACGCCGGGTAAATAATTGTCTATTATTGTTTTTAAAACTCCCTCGTTATATTCTAAAAGCGCAACGTCTTTATAAAGTTTTTTTAATAAATCTGCCACTTCAAGTTTATCTTTTTCTAACGGTTTATCTATACCTTTTAAGGTTATTGATTTCATTATAGTACCTGACGGATAATTAACTTCGTTTCTAACCATTTTACTTACCTTTGAAAGCGCATAGACAGTTTCTTTTGGCAGGACTTCTCTTAACACTTTTATTTTAGAGTTTAAATCTCCCATTTTTAATATTTTCATATATTCATCCATTTTTTGCAATTTTGTTTCGCGGAAATTTTTAGCCAATATTTTAACCATAGGATTAGATGCTTTTGCAAATTCAAAAGATAGTTCTTTTAAGTCTTTTTCTTGTAATATTTTTTCTATTTTACCTAAATTCTTTTCTATCAAATTGTTAATTATTGTCGGTTTATATATTTCTCTTGCCGCCGCTTTCATATATCCTACTCCTGCGTTTTTTTTTGTTGCTTTAACGTCAAAAGTATGTTCTCCAACACCTGCCTGCATATATGTTCTTATATCATCCCAATCTTCTTTTTTAAATTTTTTGCCTTTTTCATAGAATGTAGTAACCAATTTTTGATATGTGGTAGCTCCCATATCTACCGCGCCTTGATATTTATTCATGGCGTTATCAAAACCAACGTGTCCACTTTTAAACGTAAAAAGATTTTTTAATCCTTTTATTGCAGGTAGTTTTCCCATCCACTTTGCAGATTTTGATACAAGTCCTAACATAGCCTCATCTGCAAACTGTGGAAGTAAACTTTTACCAAACATTTCAAGAATAGCACGCTGTCCTTTTGCGCCTTGTTCAGCCCACGTTTCACCAAACTTTAAAGTTTCAGGTGAAAGATTAAGTTTGCTTAATGACTGTCCTATTTTTGAATACGGTGCTATTGTTTTACCTGCAAGTTTTTGTCCTGTTGCAAACTTTGAAAGTTTACCCACCTTTGTCAAACCGCCTATGCCTACATAAGTTAAGGGGTCAGCAAATACATCAACACCAAAACCCAATACTCCGCGCATAACCTTTTCGGGAATACCTGCTTCGGCAGACGCTTCACCGATAATGTTATTAAGAATTTCACCACCTGTTGTTTTTGTTTCAAGAGTAAACCCTTTTTTGAAACTTTCGGCAGGCGCAAAATCTTCTTCGCCTTTCGCAGACGAAATTAAATTCCTTATGGTTTCATTTGAACCATAAGAAGTCCTGTTTAAATTCTCTAAAATTTTACCTAAGTTTGAGGTAAAAGTGGATGCCATTTTATTTTATTTCCTTTTCCGCTTCTTGCAATTTCCTTAAATTTTCCATGACGTTAGTACCCATTCCAAACCCGGGAAGCCCGCCTAAAACTCCGTATTTTCCATACGATTCCCTTATGCTTTCAACCCCGCTTGCTATGCCTTCTCCTACCGCTTTTTCTGCCATAGGACCGTATGTGCTTCCTAAAAAAAACTTACCAAGCCCGCCTTCGCTTTTAGGTTTTTTTTCTTTTGGCATAACCTCCATAAGTTTTGCCTGTCCGCCCCAAAGTAAACGTCTTTGCGCTTCGTATGCCTTGTTGTATTTATCAACTGACTTTTTATCTGTTTCATCAACCAACTGTGAATTTTGCGCAACCCAACCCGCCAAAGCGCGCTTACGCTCTTCCTCTAATTCCATACCCAATTTATATCCCATTAATTCTTTCTGATATTTCATCGCCTTTTCTGTCTGCTGTTCCTGATATGTCCTTGCTTCTTTTAACCTTTTTTCGTTTATATTATTCTGGATTATCTGATTATAAAAAGCATCGTTACTTACCTGCGGAACCCTTGTGTTGCCTGCAAGCCCTGCAACAAAACTTGCTAATCCTGTGTCAGCCATTAATAGCCACCCCCATAAGGATTTGAATTTCCACCACTACCTAAAAATAAACTCATTAACTGTTCCTGCGACATATTATTAAAATCAAGTTTGTTAAATAACTGTGTCTGCGCAGACGGCATAGCCGCGCTTAATCCTGCCGATAACCCCATACCCGCAAGACTGCCAAGCCCGCCAAACAACGCCTGTTGCATCTGCATATCCTGTTGCTGTTTCATCATTTCCTGTTGCCTCTGCCATTGTATATCAGACATTTCACGGGTAAAATCTCTACCCTCTTTTGTGCGTCTATCTTCAATAGATAGCAAGGCATTTTTATACTGATTTTCTCTTTCAATAGCAGATAGCCCCTTGCCCTCTTGTGCGCCCATTGTGGCAAGCCCGCCCAAATATGCACCTGAACTCTGCATCCCGCCTGAACGCGCTGCGCCGGCCTGATATAACTGCCTCTGTTTAGCCATTGAATCAGAATAATCCTGTTGCTGTGTTTCCGTAATCCCTTGAAATTCGGGAAGCATTGTATAACCATAACCGTTCTGTGGCATAATAGCCACCTCCTTAATTTAAGTCAAAGATGCGCTTTTCCACGCACCCTCAACCTTAATATATAATTTATTATTAACTACGTCAAGACGCATTTCACCGTTCATTCCGTCAGACGGTTTCGGTGTTGCTGAAACTTTGGCTATATATTTACTCTGTGCATCCGCATATATTTCCTGTAATAAATTTTCAAGTATCTTTGAAGTTTCCGCACCCCAAACTTCGGGTATCTTAAAGTTTTTTATCGCCATAATTTAACCTCTCGCATGAAATACTTTACCCTCTAATTCAAACTTTATAAATCCAAAGTCTTGATTAGCGGTATTATTTCTGAACCTAAACTGATGTCTTTTAGCGGGCTGATAATTCGGAAAGTTTAACTCTGAATTTATCTTACCCGTTAAATCGTTCACGCCAACGGCAAAGTTTTTAACCGTCCAATAATCCTGTCCTTTAATATATCCCGTACCGTCCGCGTCATATTTACGTTCATCAGGTCGCCAACCAAATTCAAGGTTATATGTGCCAACGGTCGTGCTACCCTCTGCTGACGCGTCAAAAGTCTGTGAAGTAATATATATATGCCTTAACTGTTTCTTGAAACGCGAACTGTCAAAACGGTCATCAAATAAATCAAAGTTTTTAGTAATGATATACGCGTCAATGGCAACCGTGGACGGCGGGTCGCTTGTAACATCGTGGTCTACAAAGCCGTTTACATCCCCGCGCTCGCCTAAAACATATAAATAATCAGATTCCGTTTCTGCCGTTCCTGTCAGATAAGCATCGCCCCATATAAGGCGGTCATCAAACACAGCAAAAGAACGCGGGAAACATGCCCTGCCTCGCCAAAAACTCCACCGTTTATATCGGTCAAATACCGCGATTATATTGTTTACCTTTTCATCTTTATTTGTTGAATCTGCCGTTCTCTTTTCAACAAAAGCAATATAGTACCTATTGTTATAAACCGCGCTTACCACGTCTGTCTGCGGTAATGTAGTACCGCCTTTAACGTCTATCCAAGATAATACAATGGCATTTAAAGTCGGCGGTAAAAAAGTCGCTGAATCTGAATTTGTCATATCCCGATAAACGTTATAATTTAACCGAACATATTCGTGAACGTATCTCGCCTTGCCTAAAAGAGTAATTGTAACTTTGTTACCCGCCGGAGTATTCGTAGATGAACCGTCAATGTTTGTATCACCGCTTGCAACGGGAACCATTATTGCGCTTGTTCTTTTATCTATGGTTTGGTTTGCCGCAACAGAAGTATATAGCCATCCCGAAACTTTACTATTTTCTGTTGACTGTATTGTATCGAGCAATAGACTTGTTAATTTACTTGAATCTGCCCCTGTGTCTATGTTTGCCGTACCCGTTAATAGCCAATCGCCCACAAGGTCATAATTGCCGTAAACTCCCCGCCAAAACGCGGAATGTGAAGAATCATAACCCAAAGTATCGGTAATTGGGATTAGCATGTCAGGAACCTGCTTATATGCAGTTATGTTATAACAATAAACCAAAGCGGAATATGAACCCGCAACGTGTCCTGTATCGGCAAGACTTACCACCGTTCCTGCAAGGTCAATTTCCATTAATTCTTTTGTGGTATTATCCACATAGTAAAACAGACTTTTATTTACATTTTTGATTAAGTTTAAAGACTTATTTGTGTTGTTATAAACCTGTGTGGTATCTTTGATTATAGAATTTGTTGTAGGCACAGTTCCCTCGTTTAACGCATAGCCAAAAGAGTAAACTCCGTCAGATAATTTTTGCTGATTAAAAATAAATTCATAAGTTACTTTAAAAGAAAAACCCCCAAGATTAACCACTCTATATTCGGCGGACATTTCTCTGGTTTCGTAAAGCGTTGTTGTATATCTGTTTGTAAAAACTAATCCCGCTTCGCTGTTCACAAAAGACTGATATCCACTTCCACTTGTAGTTTCTTTGCTTCCAGACGCAAAAACGCGTCCATTGTCTACCGCCAAGAATATATCAGAACGTGAAATAAAATTAGTGTCAGCAGGCGTTCCCCACGTTGATAACTGAACGCGCTTAATAATACTTTTTAAATAGTCTGCCGTGTTTAAGGTTTCGACGGTACAATCCACATAATATAAATAATCACCATTAATTTCAAAATCAAGTCGCCCCGCTCTTGTGTAAGAAACGTCAAAATCCGCTGTGCTAAAAAATATGTAATATCCCGGCAATAGAAATTCGGAAGAACCGCTCTCTATATATCCGTCAAACGCATCTACCACTATCCCGTTTGGCAAACCGCCATAAAAACTAACGTGTACTGTTATATTCAAATTTCTTTCATCGTATCTGCGGTAATAAAGTCTTTGAGTGCCTGTGTGTGATACTTCCGTTTTGTGAGAAACATAAAATAAAGAAGATGTGTTATATGCCCCCCAAATTTGCCAAGTATAAGTGCCTGTATGTTGCACGGAACTGCCGATAGAATAACAAGTATAAGTATATATACTTGTTGCGTTAGAATCCCTACTATTCGTTCCGCCAATCCCGCT
>Ga0265297_10005334_pt1 | contig 19713 bp, 11 predicted proteins | sample Munlanlwell13791_FD_192502 | JGI IMG/M metagenome (GOLD analysis project Ga0265297, IMG submission 192502) | Leachate microbial communities from a municipal landfill in Southern Ontario, Canada - Leachate well 137-91 | ecosystem: Engineered > Solid waste > Landfill > Unclassified | place...
GTTCCTAAGCAAATGGATGATCAGGACCTGTTATTGACATTAACAGAATATATCGCATCAGCCAAACATGCTGTTGAAGCCGGTTTTGATGGTGTGGAACTTCATGCTGCCAATGGTTATTTACTCGAACAATTCCTGTCGCCGGTGAGCAATATACGTACCGATAAATATGGAGGAAGTATAGAAAACCGTTGCCGTTTTGTATTGGAAGTCGTAACAGGAGTGGTAGAAACAATTGGAAAAGAAAAGACAGGGATTCGTCTATCGCCTTACGGTGTAGCGAGTGATATGCCGCATTATCCCGAGATTGCCGAAACCTATACTTATTTAGCCGAAGAGTTGAATAAACTGGGAATTGTATATTTGCATTTAGTAGATCATTCAGCCATGGGAGCTCCCGAAGTTCCGGATGAAATCAAAGGAATTATTCGTACACGATTTAAAAACACCCTTATCCTTTCAGGCGGTTACGATAAGGAACGGGCCGAAACGGATATTGAAACCGGTAAGGCTGATTTAATTGCTTTTGGTCGTCCGTTTATTAACAATCCCGATTTAGTGGAACGACTGGAAAACGATTGGCCGTTGTCGCAGGAACTCAAAATGGATTTATTTTATTCTGCAGACGAAAAAGGGTATACCGATTATCCGGTGTATAAAGAATAAAGATATAACCCCTAAAGGGGGACAGAGTTACTTTTGTCTCCTGTTTTTTTTTCATCATAAATAAATAATTAAATTTATCGAGACTAATCCATTTCCCTCCACGAAAGCTATCGGGATAGGGGTTAGGGATTATCTTCACATCCCCTTTAGGGGCATGGGGTGATTTTTTATGCTGTGAATTATGTAACTATTTTAAAAAATTGTGTAACAGAACCGGATAACTATTTCCTCATCTTTGCAGTGTGATAATTTAATCACATAAAAAAATGAAAAGATGAAAATAGGAAAAAGTTTAGTTGTTGTTTTGTTGGTGACATTCATGGGTTTTATGGCACAAAGTTGTAGTCAATATCCTGATAATAACGGAATCACGTTGGTATCCAAAACGGATCGTGTTTCTCGTGTATGGAAAGTGGATAATTATAAATTGAATGATGTTGATTACACCTCTTTAGTTGCCAATTATACCGAAATATTTACGAAAGATGGTAATTATTCATATCAGTGGGCAATTCTTGGTGGAACAGCAACCTGGGTATTTCAAAACAACGATGCAGAAATTCAGATTACAGGCCTAACTAATCAGGCTTCCAAAACGTTATTTATAATGAAACTGGAAGAAAATTCATTTTGGTATTACTATATGGATGGTACTGATAAAAAGGAGTTTCACATGATTCCTCAATAAATTTATACCGGAAAGCAAACTAAAAACGTGTGTTGTAATAACTAACAATTAGAATTATGAATATCAAAAGAATTTTCGGATCAATACTTACTGTACTTGGAATAGCCGGTCTTATTTATGCTGCCGTACTGTTTGCAAATTCAAATAGCGGGACACATGATGTCAAGGAGGTAATTGTTTATTGCATTCTCGGACTTATATTCTTTGTTTCGGGTATAAGTATAGTACGCACTGTAAGAGATGATTAATCCGGTTTTATTGAATGTGATAATTATTTCATAATCTTTATTTATACATTTCATTATGGATTTTATTGACTACTATAAAATATTAGGTCTGGATAAATCAGCCTCGCCTAAAGATGTCAAAGACGCATACAGGAAGCTTGCCCGGAAATATCATCCCGACTTAAATCCTAACAATAAGGATGCAAAGACAAATTTTCAGCAGATCAATGAAGCAAATGAAGTATTGAGTGATCCCGAAAAGCGAAAGAAATACGATCGGTACGGAAAAGACTGGCAGCACGCAGAAGAATTTGAGAAGCAAAAACAACAACAGTCGCAATATTCCGGTTCGCGTGGTGGAGGAGGTTTTTCAGGAGGACAAACAGCAAGTGATTTTTCCGATTTCTTTGAATCTATGTTTGGTGGAAGCAGCGGAGGCAGGCAGACAAAATACAGGGGCGAAGATTATACAACTGAAATTCATCTGGATTTGATTGATGCATTTAAAACACACAAACAAACTTTAGTTGTTAACGGGAAAAATATCCGTATGACGATTCCGGCAGGAGTTGAAAACGGACAAATTATTAAAATTAAGGGACATGGTGGCCCCGGAATAAATGGTGGCCCGAACGGCGATTTATATATAACTTTTTCCGTAGCCAATCATTCTGATATTAAACGACTTGGAAATAATTTATTTACTACTGTCGATTTAGATATATACACGGCCGTATTGGGAGGGGAAATCACTATCGATACACTGGATGGAAAAGTAAAACTGAAAATCAAGCCCGAAACCCAAAATGGAACGAAAGTGAATTTGAAAGGCAAGGGATTTCCGGTCTATAAGAATGAAGGACAGTTTGGTGATTTACAGGTAACCTTTTCAATCAAAATACCAACAAAGCTGACTGAAAAACAGAAAGCGTTATTTGAAGAACTAAGAAATAGTTTATAGTAAATAGTTTATAGTAAATAGTTTATAGTAAATTGAAGTAAGTATATAAGCGAAAAAAATATGCAACCAGATAATTTAATAGCAGTAGATGAGTTCTGTGCCAAACACAACGTTGAAATTTCATTTGTCAGTTCGTTACAAAGCAACGGATTGATAGAAATTACAAAGATTGATGACGCTGGCTATATTTATATTGAACAACTTCAACAGTTGGAAAAGTTTATTCGTTTCTATTATGAGTTGGAAATTAACCTTGAAGGGATTGAATCTATCGCTCATCTACTTGAACAAATAAATGCAATGCAGGATGAAATGATTGTACTCAGGAACCGACTAAGACTTTACGAATAAAAGGATGACAATTTCTGATGAATACCTGTTTCACTCCTCCTGCTAGTGGGGGGAATCGGAATTTTACCGGTTTATTGTCAAACCAATGCTCCAATCCTATGGGTTGGAGCATAATTTCGCCAAAGATTGCATGATTGTTGTAATGTTGATCTGGTTATTTTAATAATGTGTTAAAAATTTATACAGCTTCTTAACCAGTAGGTTAGGATTCTTCCGGTTATTTCTTCATTTTCCCTATCTTTGTAATCTGTAAAATCAATATGAATAAAGCTCTACCTTTCATGAAGAAAACATTGAAAGCTATCTCTCTGGTGGTGCTTATTTTTGTGGTTTTATTTCTCATTATTGCCGGGATAATTCAAATTCCGGCTGTTCAAAACAAAATCGTACACTATGCAACAACCTTTGTCAGCGATAAGACACATACCAGTGTCGAGATAAAACATGTAAGCATATCCTTTCCAAAATCTGTTGTAATCGAAGGGCTTTTTCTGGAAGATTTAAAGAAAGATACCCTGATTTATGCCGGCAGTGTGAAAGTAAATATTGCCCTTACCGATTTGTTGTTTAGTAAGATAAATGTCAAATCCATTGACCTTGAAAATCTGAATCTGAACCTGTACAGCACAAAGACGGATTCATTGTTCAATTACAATTTCCTGATGACCGCCTTTGCCGATACTACCAAAGCAGATACCACTCAAACAAAAACTCCCTCTGCCTGGACATTTACAATTGATAAAGTAAAACTGAAAAACATCCGGCTTCGCTACGATGATGAATTTGCCGGAATGAATGTATCGGCTTCGCTTGAAGAACTCAAACTAAGTGTAAACAAACTCGATCTTCCCAATTCAGTCTACAACCTGGACGATTTGTTGGTTGAGAAATTGGTGGCAAATATACAAATGACCGAATCATCCGATAAATCAACCAAAAAATCAACCTCCGTTTTACCCAAAATACTGGCCAACAATATTCAAATCAATAATTCAACTGTAAACTTTGGAGATTCTATAAACAAACAAAGTGTTTTAGCCAGGATCAAACGCTTCGAATTAAAGACTGGTGCTGTCGATTTACAAAATGAATCGGTGAACTTAGACAAAATCTATCTGTCCGAAAGTATTATTCAGTATAAAACAAGCGCGACGGACTCAATACCTGTTTCCAATCCTGTAGTTCCTGTTACACCTGAAAACGATTGGAATGTCAAGGTCAGACAGATTAATTTAGAAAATAACGTTGTAGCTTACCTGGTGGGAACTAAATCGAAAGCAACAACAGCATTTGATTCGGATCGGTTGAAATTCAGACATTTAAACCTGATAGCTAAAGATTTATATTATTCTTCGGATAAGACGGAAGTTACTGTGAAGAAATTCAACGCGATTGATCAAAACAACTTTGCCATTACACGGTTTCAAACCGATTTCAGTATGGATAATCATTCCATTACTGCCAAAGATATTATTGCTAATACTACCAACTCTTCTTTAGCAGGAGATATGAATATTAGGTTCACTTCCCTCAAGTCATTAAAGGATTCGCTTCCTTATTTGGTTTTAAATATTGATATTCGGAATGCAGGTTTTACAAATTCCGATATTCTATATTTCGGCCCTCAATTGAGTGAACAGGCATTCTTTAAAAATAAGACCAATATTACGACTATGTCGGGTCAGATAACCGGTAGTATAAATAATTTGAATGGAAAAAATCTGATTGTCAAAACGGGGATTAAAACACTTTTGGAAACCGATTTCAATATCAAAGGATTACCCGAAGCTCAAACAGCCAGTTACGATTTTCCTAAACTCAAGTTTATTTCAGGTAGTCAGGATATTAAAATGATGGCTGGGCCAGCCATCCCCGATAGCATAAATCTACCGGAAGACATAGCTATGTTGATTGTTTTTAAAGGGAAACTGAAATCTTTTAAGGCGGCAATGGGAATGAGCAGTAGTTTCGGGAATGCCAATGTTTCCGCCCGCATTGATTCTGCCGAAAATTTCAACAGCGTTTTGAATATCAAAGATTTTGATTTAGGTAGTTTATTAAACGACAAGGAAATGTTTGGTCCCGTAACTTTAACAGCCCGGATTGACGGAAAGGGATTGGATAAAAAAACAATGAAGGCCGACGTCAAAGCAGAAGTTTCGAAGATTTTCCTGAATAAATATACCTACCATCAATTGAAAATGGATGGTACCTTAGCCAATCAACAGTTTGATGGAAAGATAAACCTGAACGATGAAAATGCCGTACTTGATTTTGATGGAATGGTTAATTTCATTCCCGGTAAGGAACGTTATAAATTCCGGTTGAATGTACAGGGAGTCGATCTTCAAAAGCTTAATTTCACAAAAGATGATTTGCGGATTAGTTTCAATGCTCAAGCCGATCTGAAGGGTGGGACAGTAGATAAATTAAATGGAAAGGCTGGTATCGGCAAAATGATAATCGTCCATAACAGGAAAAAATACATTCTCGATTCGGTTTTAGTTGCTTCCATCAATCGACCACGAAAAAGTGAAATGAATCTGAATAGTGCGCTGATAGGAATAAAATACAGTGGAACACTCTCTCCAACGTCACTTCCCGGGGTTATTTCCTTATTTACAAACCGGTTTTTCCCATTTTCGGATACCAAACCAGATAATATGACAAGTGACAGTACCGGATTTAATTTTGAAATCCAACTTCATAATCATCCGCTGCTTTCAGAAGTTCTTTTACCGGAACTCAGTGAATTTGATCCGGGAATTATTACCGGGAGTTTTGATAGCAGGAAAAGTGAATTAAAACTTACTGCCAACATGCATAAAATTGTGTATGGATCAACTGAAATCAATAATCTGGTATTGGATGTACAATCCGATTCGACGGCATTAAAATATAAACTTTCAAGTTCTTCTATTTCCAACTCACAAATTAATTTAACGAATTTCTTGTTTGATGGAAAGATGGCCGGTAATAAAATATCAGCCAACCTGTCTTCTGTGGATGGATTGAACAAAAAGTTGTTGATTCGCTCGGAAATAACGAAAGACATAGGCAATTATAAACTTGTGCTCGATCCGAATGATTTTTATCTGATGAATAACCGCTGGGATATTGCTACCGATAATGCTATCGAATTTGGAAAACAAGGATTTTTGATTCACCATCTTTACTTCCGGCATGCGGAAAGCCAACTGAATATAGCCTCTGTAAATAACAAATTCAATGACGATGTGAATGTTAGCATTCAGAATTTCAAACTGGACGATCTTTCCCGTATCATTGAAAAGGACAGCAGTCTGGTGAAAGGTAATTTAGATGGGAATGTACTGTTGAAAAGAGTCAATAATTCTTACGGAATCATTGCCAATGCAAGTATTCAGAATCTGATTGTACATGATGTTCCCATTGGAAATTTAGTGTTAAGAGCAGATAATCCGACTACAGAAAAATTTGACATTGATTTAAAACTAACCGGAACTGATAACAATCTTTCTATAAATGGTTATTATATTCCGAAGGGTGGGGATAATTCAATCAATATAAAAGCAAATGTTCAGTCACTTTCCATGAAAACGGTTGAAGCGTTTTCTATGGGACAAATTTCTGAAGCTTCGGGAATGGTTAGCGGAAACTTTAAAGTTGGCGGAAAATCGTCTGCACCTGATCTTACGGGTGAGCTGACATTTAATGATGTGTTTATGAATCCAAGTTATATCAATAACCGCATTGAATTAAAGCATGAAACCATTCAGCTTAAATCAGATGGCATTTACTTCAAAACCTTCACCATGTTGGATGCCAAAAAGAATGCCGCTATCATTGATGGTGTGGTTCATATGAAACAATTCAGCGATTTTGATTTTGCATTACATGCTTCAACAAAAGATTTTTTATTATTCAATACCACGGCAAAAGATAATGAAGAATTCTATGGGAGAATGATTATCGACAGTAAAATTGACATTAAAGGTCCTATGTCTTTGCCGGTTATCAATGCCCGGTTGAAAATGAAAAAAGGATCAAATTTCACTTTTGTAGTTCCCGAAGATGAACTTACCACCGATAAAGGGGAGGATGTGGTGGAATTTGAAGACACATTAAAATCAAATTCTATCCTGAACCGGGGTAATAAAGGGGGAATTCAAAAATCAGGATTTAAGGGTTTCGATCTTTCCTCCATTATTGAAGTGGATAAAGCAGCAACGCTTCGATTATTAATGGATCCTGCTTCTTCCGATTCATTGGTTGTGAGAGGTGAAGCAGCTTTGAGTTTCACCATGGATAAAAGCGGAAAAATGAGTCTTACGGGTGCTTATAATCTGAATGAAGGCAGTTACGTGATATCACTTCAGGAGGTTATTAAAAAGAAATTTGATATTATTCCCGGAAGTACGATCACATGGAATGGTGATCCGTTGGATGCTAATATTTCTATTAACGCCACTTATGCTGTACGGGCTGCACCTTACGATTTAATGTTCGATCAAATTCAATCTTTAACTGATCAGGAAAAAGGAAGTTATAAACAGTTGTATCCGTTTTTAGTGTTACTGAAACTCCGGGGTGCTATATTAAAGCCCGAAATAAGTTTTGAAATACAATTATTACCCGAAGATAAAGGAATCTTAGGTGGTGCTGTAAATCAAAAACTTAATTTGCTGAATGAAGATCCATCGGCTTTAAATAAGCAGGTATTTGCTCTGTTGATTCTGAGCCGGTTTGTTCAGGAGAATCCTTTAATGACCGAATCGGGAGGTGCTTCAACCCTTATCCGGTCGACAGTAAGCACTTTTTTATCAACAGAACTAAATAAGTTGAGTTCTAAGTTTGTTCCGGGTGTTGAAATGAACTTTGATATTCAATCATACGACGATTATCAAACCGGAACCGCACAGGGAAGAACCCAGGTAGGAATTGGTTTAAAGAAACAACTTTTTAATGAGCGTTTATCGGTTCAGGTCGGAGGAAGTGTAGATGTGGAAGGTCAGGCAGCCAAACAAAATTCTGCCAGTGATATAACAGGCGATGTAACGGTGGAATATAAACTGACAAAAGACGGTCGCTACCGTTTGAAAGCTTTCAGACATAATCAATACGAAGGTGCCATTGATGGTCAACTGGTTGAAACCGGCGCGGGTGTGGTTTATGTACGCGATTTTAATAAATGGAAAGAGTTCTTTCTGAAACCGGAGAAAAAGAAGAACCCCTGAGAAATCCCTGGCCCTTATCCCGATAGCTATCGTGGAGGGAATTTAATTACTACTGTTTTCATTAAAAATTAATATGAAATTCAAATCTAATAGATCAAACTGTACTAAGATCAGCTCCCCTTTAGGGGCAGGGGGTTCTTTGTGGGTTCTTCTTATATGCCTTTTACTGGCTTCCTGTTCCGGAACAAGACATTTACCGAAGGGCGAAAAACTTTATACAGGTGCTGAAATAAAACTGGAATCAACCGAAAAAGTAAATAAAAGTTACATTAAAGGTATGATTTCTGCTGTAATACGCCCAGTACCTAACAAAAGCTATTTCGGGATGCGTCCCCAATTGTTGATTTATCAGGCCGGTGGTGAAAATCCAAAAAGTAAATTCAAAAAATGGATTCAAAAATCAGGCGATGCTCCGGTATTGATGAATGCTGTAAAACCCGGGGCAACAGCCGCCATTATCGATGCCGGATTGTTTAATATTGGAATTTTCAACAGTTATACCGAATATAAAATTGTGGAGAAGAAGCATACTGCTAGTGTGATTTATACCAGCCACATTCAGAAACCTTATGTTTTTAAAAATCTGATTTATAATATTTCAGACGATGGCATTAGCCGGCTTATAATTTCCGAAAAAGAGAATTCACTGATTATTCCCGGCGAAGATTATAAGCTCGAAACCTTGAAAAATGAACGGGTACGAATCGATAATTTATTGAAAAACAGAGGCTACTTCTATTTCAATCCGGATTATTTGCTTTTTAAAGCTGATACTTCCTCTATCGATCACAGTATTTCCTTCAGACTAACATTGAAAGAAGATATTCCCAAAAATGCACTGACAGTTTACCATATTCATAATGTTTTTATAAATCAGAATTATTCCCTAAACAACGATAGTACCGACCTTACAAAAGATACAGTCATGTGTCAAAATACCGTGTTTATTGGAAATGATTCGGATATGAATATTCACCCGAAAGTAATTCTACGATCGGTTTACTTACGAAAAAATGAAATCTATTCCCGAAAAAATCATAACATTACGTTGAACCGGTTGATGTCCATGGGAAATTTTAAATTTGTTCAGATAAAGTTTTCCGACAGCGATACAACGGCTCCGGGTTATCTGGATGCAACCATACTTATGACACCCATGACAGATCATACCTTCCGTGCCGAGATGGATATTGTTTCAAAATCAAACAACTATACCGGTCCACGCCTGAATTTAAGTCTCCTGAACCGGAATGCTTTCTACGGAGCCGAATTATTAAACCTGACCATGGCCGGATCATTCGAAGCCCAATTAAGTGGAATAAATAAAAATTTATATTCATTTTCGTTGAATCCTCAGGTTGAATTGACTTTTCCGCGTTTTCTGGTTCCATTCAAAATTAAACCCTCAAACAGTATCTATATTCCAAAAACGCATTTTTTACTTTCTTACAATTATTTGAAACGGATGGATTATTTTGATATGAGTACTTTTCAGTTCAAATATGGTTTTAAGTGGAAGGAAGACATAAAAAATGAGCACGAATTAAATCCCGTAAGTGTAAGTTATACTTCGCTGACCAATAAATCACAGGCATTTAGTGATTTGCTGTTAGCCAATCCCTATTTACAAAAGAGTTACGATGAACAGTTTATTGCCGGAGGAAGTTATTCATATACTTATAACGAACAACTAGTTCCAGGGAAAAAAATACAATACTTTTTCCATACCACGCTTGAAACGGCAGGAAATGCTTTTTCACTTCTCAAATTAATTGGTGGAGAAAAACCTTCCTCTGTCAATCCGTCAAAGATTGCCGGTTCCATTTATTCGCAATATGCAAGTTTTAGTTTCGATGGACGGGCTTATTATAATTTTAAAGACGAGAGTAAAATAGCCCTTCGTTTTTTTACGGGAATTGCCCGTGCGTATGGAAATTCTTCCACACTGCCTTATAGTAAACAATTTTTCAGCGGTGGACCAAATAGCATCCGTGCATTTCAGATTAATTCACTCGGACCGGGAATCTACGAACAAACGACAGCGAATACTGGATTTCTACAACTGGGTGGAGATATTAAACTGGAAATGAATGCGGAATATCGTTTTGGTATTTATCGGTTCGTGAAAGGGGCATTATTTGTTGATGCCGGAAATGTATGGTTGCAAAAATCGAATCCGGCCAACATTGGTAGTCCATTTGCATTCAATAGTTTCATGAATGAACTGGCAGTGGGAACAGGTATTGGTTTACGGGTTGACGTATCATTTTTTGTTTTACGTTTCGATTTGGCCATGCCTTTACGTAAACCCTGGTTAACCGACAATCAACATTGGGTGACAAATCAGATAGATTTTTTGAATCCAACATGGAGAACGCAAAACCTGATATTAAATATCGCCATTGGTTATCCGTTCTAATTTCAGGTTAATAATCTGATTTGTAATGAAATAATAGTTTTATTCTTGCCGGTACGGTTTAAAGTCATACCGGCAATTTTTACTAAAACCGGACTCTTTATTTCCTTTCGTATTAGTTTTTCGAATAACTATCAATTAGTTCCTGTCTGTGTTTTCTATATTCTATAATCGGCTTATCACCCATTATAAGGCGTTCATCCATTTTTAATTCACTTTTCATGGGCAATTGTGTTACTACAATTCTTTTGTCCTGTCTTAAAATTACAATGCTGGCAATTTTACCGGTAAAATTCATCAATTGTTTTAGTAAAGGGATATTTATCATTTTTTGATAATACCGGATATATACAATTGTATTTTCATCGTCAACAGGAACAAAGGCGGCAAAAGCTCTTATTTTATCGGATATAAAATTCTGCCAGATGTTCGGATAATGAAACTGCAGATAGAAAAAGTCTTTATAATCTTTTATCTCATCAGGTTTTAATGCAAGTGTTTTTCCATCATCCTTTACATTATTGACGTAAAAAGTAATTAATTCCTTTTCCCTGACCACTACCGGTCCGTTTACCACCGTTTTATTACCACTTCCAATGGTTGTTTTATGAACAAATGGCAAATGAACTACATCAAGTTGATTCTCAATAGCCCGTGAATAATGAACATTCCAATCATCTTTGAAACTAGAAAAGGAGAAGTCCTTTAACTCTTTAAAGAAAAATGGTTCCTGGTCGGTTTTGTTTTCATCGCCCCACCAGATCCAGATAAATCCGTAATCTTCAAACGTTCGATAGGATTGAACTTTCATCGATTGAGGAACAGCTGCATTTTTGCCATTGGCAGGAATTGATATTACCTTTCCCTGTTTATCATAAATAAAACCATGAAAAGGACATTCCAACTTCCCGTCAATTATTTGTCCACAAGACAGTGATACGCCACGATGACAGCATTTATCTGCAATACAACATGCATTACCATTTTCATCTCTCCATAAAGATAATTGTTCGTTTAAACGTTTAACAAGAAGTGGTTTCCCTTTTTTAAGCTCTTTCGATTCTAATATTACATACCATTGATTGTAAATCATACTGATTCATTTTTGATTTATTTCATTCATACTGACTTGTATACTTATTACTTTTCGGTTATAAACAGATGTCTTGTACGGAAACTTCAGGATTTCCATCTATCTATTCGTTTTAGTATCAAATTCGAAATCGTAGATCCGTATTATTTTACTTCTTTACCATCAATACTGACTTTGGCATGAGTCAGGGCTAATTTGTTTTCGCCTTCTTTTGTTGTGATCTTACAATTCAGCAGTTGAACATTATCGGCAAAGAAAATACCGAACGGATTATCAGCCACGATGTTTACATTTTGAAGAATAATATTGGATATTGCAGCTTCCGGCAAGCCCCAGATCAAACCGGCCCGTTTTCCTTTTTCTGCAGTTGCAGTTATGTTTGTAAATGTGATATTGCGATAAATGGGAGTAAGGTTCGTAATAGTTGCCGAAGGATAGGTCTCTGCTATCTCAGGTGTAATTTTTTGCAAATTCCGGTACTCACGCTCTTTTGCCATATATTCGGCATAAATCAGAATCGGGATTCCAACATTTGTCATTTTCAAATTACGATAGGTCAGGTTTTCAAGTAATCCACCCCGGTCACGATCCGACTTAATGCGGATACCACATTCGGTATTTGTGAAAGTACAATTTTCAACGGTTATGTTCGACACTCCGCCTTTTGTGGGGCTTCCAATGGATACGCCATGTCCGTAACCATACGTACAGCCGGTAATAAGTATATTCGAAGTATTGCCGCCACAGGTAAAGTCGTCGTCACCCACACTAACATCACAATTCTGTATCAATATATTATTTCCACTCACATCACAGGCATCGGTATTATGACTTGGATTCACAGGGTCAGTCGATGCCGGAGCACGAATAATTACTTCCCGTACTGTTACATTCGATGATTTACCTCCTACTGTAATGTGAAACTTCGGTGAGTTAATCATTTTCAGTTGTTCAATCAAAACTTTGTCACAATCTCTGAATGCAATCATTCGGGGACGTTGTGCATTTGTAGTTTTAGCCAATGGCCACCAGGGACTTCCCTGACCATCAATCATTCCTTTACCGGTTAAAGCAATGTCGTGAAGTTTTAATCCGCTAATAAAAGCTGTTCCCAATGTTGTTCCGCCGGGATATCTGTCTATGGGTAACATTCTTAGAATGGCAGCCGAGTCGATATGTAAATTCAGGTTATTTGTAAAATTAAGCGGTCCGCATAAGTATTCGCCTGCTGGTATGATAACCTTTCCGCCACCTGCATTATCTGCAGCATTTATGGCATTCTGGATGGCTTTTGTATTATCCGTTACATTATCTCCAACCGCACCATAATCCTTAATATTGAACGTTTTATCAGGAATGGTCGGAAGTATGGGTGCAACCGGGGTCGGTTGTGCATTGATTGTACCGGCTAAAAAAAGAAAATGAAATAAAAACAGAATAACTGTACGATGTGCTTTCATTGTAATACGTTTTAAATTGATATTCGTTTTAATGGAAATATTAGGGAAAAATAATGCTGTTACGGACCCTTTTCTTTATTCCTCCTCTATGACTTAGTATCAACCGATAAGTTTAATTACTGTGAATGTTATTAGTATTTTTTATAAAGATTTTCTATTGGATTTGATTCGGACTCTATCCACCGATTATAAAGCGGAATGAAATGACTCATAAATCATTTTATTGCAGATAACTTCACTTCCGACCATTAAACAGCTGAAATAGATACCTGATGGTAATTTTTTTGGTTCCCATTTTATATTATATTCTCCGTCTGTTTGAAATTCATCTATCAGTGTATCAACTTTAGAACCCATACTATTATAAATTCCAAGATTAATAAACGATGGTTGTATTAAATGATAATTGATGTTTGTGTTTACCCGAAATGGATTGGGGGAAGATGAAAAAGTAAGTATTTTTGAATTATTCTGTTTCAAGTACGTAGAAGAACCGGCAACAGCTATGTGCAGCGTTTTTGTTGAAGTTTTCATCTGTTTATCAATAGCTGCTACAACCACTAATTCATAGTTTCCGGAGTTCTGAATACTTATATCCCATTTATAGGGAGCTTGAGTTACCTTTCCAACGGAAACGCCATTGACAAGCAATTCCAGATAGTTTACAGCATCATTTTGATTATTAATCACCGATTCTACGGTAAAAACAGAGTCTTTCATAAACAGGCTTCCACTGTCCGGAGTGAGAATGAAAACATCGGGAGAAAGTTTCAGCATATAATCCATATTCCATTCATTTTCCTGAAATGTCTGGCTTGAAGGGTTATAGTTTGGATATCCGCCAACTTCTGTTTCATAATTGATAATGCTACCGGTTCCGGTCAACATATTATTCAGGATACGGGTATCTGTTGCATCCCGGTCCCAGGGTCTTGCTCCGGCATTTTTAAGCACATTTTGTTGCACATCCGCAACCGGCATTGTATGAATATTATCATTCCAGACAGGCTTTGTTGAAACAATTTTCGTCAGGTCACCCTTGTATTCATTTTGGACGATTCCGGAGGGTTTATTCGAAATATTATCCGACAGATAGACTTCACAGGGTCCGTTGCCAATCTTTATCAATGCTACGGAGCTGCCGGTATTTGGTCCAGCCTGCATATAATTACCTACAACAGACATACGTCCGGTTTGATAATCATACCCTGTCCATTCACTGTCTACCAAACCAAAACTAATGGCTGCCGATCCGGGATTATAAATATAATTATTGACTATAACTCCTCTGGCACCTCCTTTAAACAAGGGATTCCTGTCCTTATTGCATGCATAAAGATTATTAAGAATGGCAATATTACTTGTATTGTCATGAATCAAAGATCCCTTTGAATGTTCTCCTTTAGAGTGAGTGGCTGTGCTTAATCCCTCTGCAATTATGTTATTACTTATGGTGACGTCATGCGAGGTATTAATTCTCCATTCATCCGGCGTAGCACCCTTAAAACGATCACCTGATGCTGAACAATTCTCATCAACCGCCCAGGTAAAAGAACAATGATCGATAATAACATGATAAGCACCAACAGTTGACATGGCATCGGGTTCCCACGAACCGACAACATGCCCCGAAGCTCCCGGACGAATGCTGATATGTTGAAGTATTACATCATGTGTACTAATGCTTAGACCACCATTGATAAGTGTAATGCCTTTACCGGGTGCTGTTTGACCTGCAATCGTAATGTATGGATTTTTAATCGATTTGGAAGATCCGTTCATATTAATAACTCCGCCAACCTCAAACACAACGATTCTTGGTCCGCTGGCGGCAATAGCATCTGCAAAAGAACCGGTTCCACTCGCATTCAGATTGGTTACACGAATAATTCTTCCACCTCTTCCCCCTTCCGTATAAGCAGCCCAACCTTCCACACCGTAATTGGCAATTTGTTGCGCCTGAACGCTCTGATTGAAGTAGATCAGAAATAAAATAAACAGAAAATGTGATTTTCTCATTTTTAAATTTATAAAATTGCTCCGGCTTATAAAGCTTCCCGATAACAATACAATAAGACTGGTATTTTGAAACGAACAGTTTCCGAATTTTGATTATTCAATGATCAATTTTATTTTGATCAAATGTAAATTCGCAAATTAAATTCAACAAATTGAAAATTAGAGAACTCTGTTTTCTTTTTGAGCTTTACGGTCAAGTAAAATTCCTGTAACATGGCTAAGGACGATTATTAGCAGAATCCCGATTTCAATAGATAATGCAGTCTTATTAAAAAGTATGATTGATATATAAATTAAAACCGAACCAAGAGAAATTCCAATTAAATTTTTGATGGTTAATGGATTAAGATCTTTCCTGTAATAGTTGTCCGAAGTGAGATTAAACCTTTGTTTAACCATAAATATTAAGTCATTTAACTTCGATTGATAATCACTAAATATCATTTCTTCAGCTTTTGGCGGTAATAAGTTTATAATGTTTTCCAAATCTGTAAGAAGGATATCATCTTCATCCAGCTTTAAATCGTTGATTTTCAAAAGCAGATTATTTAAATAGCTTAATCGAAACTTAACTTTTGCAGCAATGGGATAACTGTGTGTAACTTCATCTAATTGTTTCCGTTTTTCAGATACCCATTCTGATATATTCGTGTTCATAAATTTGTTTCTTAACTGTTTTTTTACTGTTCGTTTAATTAAATGATGTTTTCGAAAAATGATATTAATTTTTCATTTTGAATCCATTTAATTTAAGCCACCAAAAATACGAACTCTATTTAACAACACCAAAAAGTAACTGATTATTTTTTAAACAGTTTAATGAATCCTCAATTAATGGGAGTTTGCGTTATTGTGAAAACGGTCACGAACGGTGAAACGTTTTTTTGATTAAAAGAAGGGCTAAGTCTGAAAGACGTAATCCTTCTAAAAAGAATTCATTTCACGGATTCTATCGGGTCGAATAATTTCTGGTTTGTTCTGAACAGCACTGAATTACTAATTGAACTTCAACTCATTTATCCGTATTGTTCTCGGGATTTAGTATATGTTGGACAAGTCCTTCTTCGTATAATATTGATCAAGTACATGCGGAACTGTTAATTAATTATTTTATTTTCATCATCTGTCTGGAACTGCTAAATTTATTTGTTTCAATCTTATAAAAGTAAATACCCGGTTTTGCCGGTTTTCCATCCCATGTAATTTGTTTGTATCCTGCCGATTCTTCCCTGTTCATCAAATCAGCTATCATTTTTCCATTTATATCGTAAATTGATATTTTTACATTTGTAGCTTCCGGAAGGTTGTAATAAATAGTTGTCGAGTTGCTGAACGGATTCGGATAATTTTGAATCAGGCCATAGGTATCGGGAATCATGTTTTCAAATGAAAGGAAATTCCTGATTTTATAAAAATAAGATGAACCGTTATTTTTAGCCTGGTTATCATCGAGGCTATTACCAACTAAAAGATATTCGCCTTTTAAAGCCACTGAAAGTCCAAAATGATCGTATTTTTCCAAATCTTCGGGAATTATTTGCCCGGCAGCCGCCCATGAATTAGCTGTTTTGTAAAAAATGAAAACGGTTCCATCATCACTGTCTTTTTTTGTCAAATCCCATTTGGGACTACTTATGATTATATATTCGTCCGATATAACCACATTGGATCCAAAATGATCGTGATGATTTCCATTTTCAGGGACAAATTGATAGCTTTGTTTCCAGTTACCAGTGACATCGGGTTCGTACAAGTCGGCTTCACCGGAATAGACTGAATCGACAAGTGCTTCCATAGAACCGACAATCAACCGATTGGTTGAATAATCGATGGAGGACCCAAATACGCCCAGGGTTCGTCCGTTTTCAGGTTCAATAATTTGCTTTACATTCCAACCGTCGGTTGATTTTGAATATAAGTATACAAGTCCGCTTTCAGAAATTTTGCCCGACCCCATGGGTGCCGAAATAACAATATTCGATGGGTCAATAATACATACTCCGGCCCCGAAAAGATCGTTCTTATTGGTACCGGGAGATACGATTTCACTTTCCTGTACCCAGCCGGTTTCAGTTTGTCTGAATACATAAACGGTTCCGGATGAATTACCCGTAAAGTCCGATATGCGTGAACTAATGAAAGCAACTCCTGATCCCAATTTTATTGATGAACCGAAGTTCTGAAACATAACCGGATGATTTGGTTTTATCTCACCGGATTTTATCCATTGTGAGCCGTCGTATTCGTAAACGTACACAATACCCGATTTATCTTCCAATTCAGGTGAACTAATCATTAAAATATTGCCGCAAAGTTGAATGGCAGCTCCAAACCGTTGCATAAGTTCAGGGTTTTCGGGAACTATCTTTTGCGCCAACACCCAATCGTTCTCTTCGATTTTATAAATATAAACCGCACCGGCTTCCATGGAATCAATCGGTTCCATGGGGGCGGAAATAGCTGCAAATTCTCCATCGAGCGAAGTTGCCCAACCAAATAAACTGTTTTCGGGTGTAAATTTCCCCAACTCACCCGACAACTTAACCTGCGCTTTGCTGAATTCAAAACTGCCGGTGTGAAGGGTTCTTTTTGCTTCTGTTTTTAATATGGGGAAGAACAACAGAATATAAATCAGACCTTTTGTTATTGTTTTCATGAGTGTTTAATTTGAAGTTTCTTTTAAATAGATCGTTCCAAAATCAAAACCTTTCGTTGCCCCAACCGTATAGGTGGTAAAAGGTTTCATTATACTCGAAGAATCCACTTCGTAACCATACGGTATATTAATTTTTAAGTGAATTTGAGTTCCGGTTGCCACTTGCTGTGTGAAACCAAACTCTCCATATTGGGTTGTCAGATTTACTATGGTATCGTTTAAAGGATACCATTTCATATCTTTTCCAAGTAATTGAATACTAACAGGAATAGCAGCGGCTGCAGTATCGGCTTCATTGATTATACTGATTTTACCTTTAAAAGGAAACTTGTAATCAAGCAGAACCTGCTCCGTTGTAACAACAGGATTCATTTTATCATCAATAATTGCCCAGACAAATAAACTGTCGTTCGGATTTAATTCATCAATTATTGATGTTGTTTTGCTGATTTCATTGTCCGCATTTTCTATATCCCTGTATAATCCTGAATATACGATTGTACCATCCCCTTTGTCCTTTGAATATAATAAATGAACCTCAGTTGAATCGGGATTCGATGTTTCGGCCTTTAGCTTTATATTCCACGACAAATCTTCCACTAATGAATTTGTCGAATCCGGATCTGAAATTCTGGGCGTATACGCTATTCCAATATTTTGATATTCAATCCGTGGTTTCTCAAAGATCTTGCTTACTTCAACACTATCCATATTGATAATATCCGAAGAGAAAGTATTGGCTGTTTCCAACCAATAATCGCCGGCAGCTAAGCGGGAACCTATTTCGGTATCGTATCCTACCGGTAGAATATAGAATATTATTTCATCTTTATTTTTGCTCCACAAATAATTGTGCGAAGTAAGCATTTTTAGATCTAATGTTTCATTATTTAATGAGTCGGCAGAATCTACATAATAACACGGTACATAGTTTTGATTATTGTACATTACCGGAGCTGTAATTCTGGTAAATACACTATCAACAGTTTGTTTTAATTTTATTTTAACCTGAATATAATGTGGCATAACGCCTTCATCGACAGAGATTTTCAATTTATCCCAGTACATAGGTGATATTTTGCCTGAAACTCCTTTCATCCGCACCGGAGCAACTTTTACAATCTTTTTTATATCAGAGATACCACCGGACCCGATATGACTGAACTTTTCATTTTTAAAATTATATTTTACTCCGGTATGCAATTTCTTAAAAAGTAAATTAATAGTAACCCAACCGGCGATAAAGTTTCCATTATCATTCTTTTTAAAATGAATAGCTCCGTCGGCACGTCCAAATGTGTGCCCCCCAATAACCGGAATCGATTTTGGAACTTTTAATTTAACATCCAACAAAGAATTGAATGCGCCTGATTTTGATAGCTTAGCATCAAGTGATGTTGATATTATCGTGTTTTTGTCCGGAATATTTAAAGTCCCTTTCAGTGTACTGGTACCTCCCCACTTTAAATTGAGTGTTATAATACCTTTACCAAAAACTGATTCCCATTTATCCGGATCAATAGGGTTTGAATCATTGTATGCTCCGATAAAGGCTTCATCTTTCATATAAAGTCCTTTTTTATCCATTCTAACACCACCCTTGATATATACAAAAGAGGCATCATGACCGCCGGCTTTAAAATCTTCACCAACTACAATTCCCATATTCCCATTAAAAATAAAATTAGATGGTTTCAGCGGATTATCAATCTTACCTTCCATGCTCATTACAAAGGCTCCCGTGCCGGGTATTGCAATGGCATTTGCAATTGATGTTGCCTGCCAGTTAATATCAATAGTGTCGAGTGAGTATTTATTATGAGGAATATCCACAACAAATTTAAGTTCTGAATTAACTTTCCAGCCCGGTTTAAATACCATAGTTGCTTTCACGTCATTCATAACATTGGCTACTATAGTCATTTTAATGTCTTGTACATTAAAGGTTCCCAAATTAACA
>Ga0265297_10005335_pt1 | contig 19709 bp, 17 predicted proteins | sample Munlanlwell13791_FD_192502 | JGI IMG/M metagenome (GOLD analysis project Ga0265297, IMG submission 192502) | Leachate microbial communities from a municipal landfill in Southern Ontario, Canada - Leachate well 137-91 | ecosystem: Engineered > Solid waste > Landfill > Unclassified | place...
CCTTTAAAGAAACTATCGAAGCCGGATGTCACAATGGAAGAAGCTATCGAAAATATCGATATAGGCGGTCCAACTATGATAAGAAGCGCATCCAAAAATTACAAAGGGGTAGCCGTAGTTGTCGATCCCGGGGACTATGAAAAAATACAGGCTGAATTAAAAGAGAGCGGAGGATATATAAGCCCGGGAACTCTGTTCAGATTGAGCGTCAAAGCTTTTCAGCATACCTGTGAATATGACAGTGTGATATTTAATTATCTAAAAGATAAAATCGAAAGCACCGGAGATTCGGATATATCTATAAGGGATCACCTGAATGTAGATTGCGGCAGTTCTGGCCAGGCGACCGGAAATGATTTCAGGGATGACGGGGGTAATTTTAAAGATAGACTTGATTTGAACCTGGAAAAAATTCAGAACCTTAGATACGGTGAGAATCCCCACCAGAAAGCTTCATATTATAAATATAAAGGTACAGGCACAGATAATTTTGCAGGTGCCAGACAGCTACAGGGCAAGGAGCTATCCTATAATAATATTATGGACGGTAATGCAGCATTCGGAATTGTCAGGGAATTTGCTGCCACATGCGTTGCGGTAATAAAACATAATAATCCCTGCGGTACGGCTGTGGCGCAGTCTGTTATAGAGGCTTATAAGAAAGCATATGAGTGTGATCCGATATCGGCTTTCGGCAGTGTTGTTGCCTGTAATATAAAATGGACGGCAGAGGCTGCCCGGTTTATGCTGGATAAATATGTAGAAGTGCTTATCGCTCCAGATTTCGATGAGGAGGCTCTTAAGGTCCTGACTGAAAAGCAAAATTTAAGAATTCTTAAGATGGATTTTAAACTGGACACCTATATAAACAATTTAAATTCGGATGATTTCAAACTGGAAAAAGTGGACATAAAAAGCGTAGACGGCGGAATACTGATTCAGGATCTGGATGAAGGAATGGACAGCAGAAAGAATATGAAGGTAGTTACAGATGCCCAACCTGAACCTGACCAGTGGGACGATCTTTTATTTGGATGGCAGATATCTAAAAGCGTCAAATCCAATGCAATAGTACTGGCTGTTGGCGGCGCTACTGTAGGCATAGGCGCCGGCCAGATGAGCAGGATCGATGCTGCAGAGATAGCCATAAAGAAATCAGGCGGAAGATGCAATGGATCAGTAATGGCTTCGGATGCTTTTTTCCCATTTGAAGATGTGGCCGAGCTTTCTGCAAAAAATGGAATCAAGGCAATAATCCAGCCCGGTGGCTCCATAAGAGATAAGGAAGTAATTGAGAGCTGCAACAGGAATAAAATTCCAATGATATTTACCGGGAAAAGGCATTTCAGACACTGATCATTTGAATAGCCAGTAAAGAATAGATAGGAAAATAAAATCCCCTTTGCAAAGATATCGCAAAGGGGATTTTATCTCAGACACTTACTGAATGGTTGGACCCAATCCCTGCGATTCTCCTATTTTTAATTCATTGCCGGAAATCTTTATATTTTTATTATCTTTGATATCCGGTTTTGAGGGATATCTTTCCAGGGTGTGTTTTATTACATCATCAATGTTTTCCACAAATTCCAGCTTTAATCCGCCAAGTATACTTTTGGGTATCTCTTCAAGATCTTTCTTGTTTTTTTCAGGAAGTACCACTTTCTTCAGGCCCGCTCTTTTTGCAGCCAGTAATTTTTCTTTAAGTCCACCGATTGGAAGAACTCTGCCTCTCAGGGTTATTTCTCCGGTCATTCCCACGTCTCTCAATACGGGTATTCCCGTGAATGTCGATACCAGAGATGAAGTAATAGCAACACCGGCAGATGGACCATCTTTGGGCACTGCACCTGCGGGAACGTGAATATGTATATCGGATTTACTGAATAAATCTTCGTCTATACCAAAAGCTTTTGCCCTTGAATGTATATAACTTATTGCTGCTTTTGCAGATTCCTGCATCACATCACCAAGTTTACCGGTAAGTATCAGCTCACCGCTTCCCTTATAGTGAGTGGATTCAATAAGCAGTATATCTCCGCCTACCGGAGTATAAGCCAGACCAGTAGCTACTCCGACTCTATTCTTATCTTCGATTTCACTGGGTAGGACCCTTGAAATACCAAGATAATTTCTTACCCTTTCGGCACTTATATTTTTTGAATACTTTTTTCCTTCAACTATCTCTCTTGCGATTTTTTTACAGATATTTGCTATTTCCCGCTCCAGGTTTCTGACACCGGCTTCTCTGGTATATTCCTCGATTATCAGGCAGATAGCATCACCGGAAAATTTCACATTATATTTTTCTATTCCCTGCTCCTTTAATTGTTTGGGGATCAGGAATTTTTCAGCTATGTGTATCTTTTCCTCTGAACTATAACCGGGTATTTCGATGATTTCCATCCTGTCTCTCAGTGCAGGATGTATGGTATCCAGTATATTAGCTGTTGTTATGAACATTACATTTGATAGATCGAATGGTACCTCAAGGTAATGATCCCTGAATGAATTGTTTTGTTCGGGATCAAGTACTTCAAGCAGCGCTGATGAAGGGTCGCCTCTATAATCAGCTCCCACTTTATCGACTTCATCAAGCATGAAAACCGGATTATTTGTTTTAACCTGAGTAAGTCCCTGAATTATTCTTCCCGGAAGTGCTCCTACGTATGTTCTTCGGTGTCCCCTTATTTCGGCCTCATCTCTTATACCCCCAATAGACATTCTAATGAATTTTCTTCCAAGAGACTTGGCAATAGACTGCCCGAGAGAAGTTTTACCGACGCCCGGAGGACCAACGAAGCAGAGTATGGGACCTTTTGTTGTTTTACCCTTTAATTTCCTTACTGCAAGGTAATCCAGAATATGAGTTTTTACTTTTTCCAGATCGTAATGGTCGCCGTCCAGTGTTTTCTTTGCTTTTTTCAGATCCAGAATGTCTTTGGTTTTCTCGGACCAGGGAACATCCAGCATTGTTTCTACATAAGTCCTCACATAAGAATATTCGGGAGACATGCTGGGAATATTTTCCAGTCTTTCTATTTCCTTTAATACCTTATCTTTAGCTTCTTTTGGCAGCTTTTTCTTTTGCAATTTTTTTTCGATCTCTTTGGTCAATGCAATAGATTCATCGGATTCACCAAGTTCGTTTTTTATTGCTTTAAGCTGCTGACGCAGATAATATTCCCTCTGAGTTTTCCCCACTTCTTTCTGGACCTTATCTCTTATCTGGGACTGAACCTCGAATTTTTTGAGTTCTTCACCCAGATATTCTGTTAATTTCCTTAACCTTACTTTCAGGTCGCTTTCTTCAAGGATCTTCTGCTTTTGTTTCGTGCTTGAAAGCAGATATGAAGCGAATAGATCAGTTTGAATTTCAGGTTTGGAAATATTAGTTGCTGCTACTACAAAAGCGGTAGGCAGCGGAATACCCAGTTGAATAAATTTTTCCACCTGCATTCTGACAGTAGTATTGAGATTCTCTGTTTCCTCGTCTTCAATCAAAGGTATTTCATCAAGTACTTCGGTTACTACTCTGAAATAGGGTTCGGTCCTGGTAAAATATTTTATTTTTACCCTGGAAATTCCTTCGACAACACATTTGATTTCACTCTCAGATATATTCGCCACCTGTTTTATGGCGCAGGCAGTTCCGATTTCATATAAATCTTCTTTTTCAACCAGTTCCTTATTTTCTTCTTTTTGTGCCACTACAACTATGATCTTGTGTTCTCTGGATGCACTTTTAACAGCTTCCAGAGAATTTTTTCTGCCCACTACCAGCGGTGTTGCCAGAAAAGGGAACACAACACTATTTTTTAGTGAAAGGAGGGGTAATTCCTTCGGTATATTTATTCTATCGATATTAAGTTTCTTTTCTTCAGCGGTCATTTTTTTCAACTCCTATTTTTTTATTCTCTATGTCTTCAATATATATTTTACACTAACAAAAAAGTTTTTTTATAATATTTCTTTTAATTCTTTTAATTAATCTTAATATAACCTATATGAATTATTTAGTCTTTTAATTATAACAAAAATTTTCTAAAAATACTAAAATAATTCTCATTAATTAGTAAAATTATATTTCACTTAAAGTGAAATAAATTTTATCTTTTATACACCTATTTATTAACAAAGTCAAGCTATTATATGAATTAGATAGAAAATACATGTAAAAAATACAAAGATTTGTTAATCAAAATGAAATTATGCGATAGAAGATCCAAAGCATTATCATGTAGATTTCCGGATGGGAAATAAAGTAAAAAGAATCAATAACCCAATTTCCTTAATTTCTTTTCATCGAGACCGAAGTAATGACCCAATTCATGCAGAACGACTTTTCTGATGTTCTTTTCCAAATCTTCATCATTACGGCTCACTTTTTCCAGTGTTTTTTTATAAATAGTTATTTTATCAGGCAATATGTTTCCTCTTCCTGATTTAAAAGTAGCAGGAACACCCTGGTACAGCCCAAGCGTGTATTTGATTCGCCTATCCTTTTTATCTTCCAGAGCAGGGTCAGTATCTCCATCCTCGATTACGATACTTAAATTATTTATTTTATCCTTGAATTTATCCGGGATGCTCTGCAATGTATCTGCAATTATTTCCTCGAATTTGTCTTTTTCCATCTTTACAAAAAAATTTTGTTTATACAGGGTAATAAAATATCATAAAACAAAATATATATGAAGAACTGAAGATGGACCAATGCAATATGAAGCTTTATGAAGGATTTTAGTTTATCTGAAAATTACATACAAAGCATGAATTATATGATGTGGAGTAAGTTTTATTATAAAAGATCTATCTGCTGCAACTTTCTACCACCTGATGGTAGAATTAAAACTTATTCGTCTGCCAAACATTAAAAGTGCTCTGAATATTTTTTTTAATGTGCTGGTATTAAAAAACCTTTTTCTCATTTTAACCTTTAAGTTTCCTTTTATCCCTGTTATATTTACTAACTCTGGTTAACTAAAGGTTACAATATTATTACATTTTTTATTACGAGACCTGCAATTGACTGGAATTATATTATTATAATATTAAATTGCTATTTTATACTTTGATTATAACATACTAGTATTAATATACTAATAGATTTTTAAATCTAAATAAAGATTTATTTTTTTTCAAGCAGGTACTTTTTCTATCGTTAAAAGATAATACGGCAAATTATAAATTAATATGGATAATTCCTTATGAAATTGCTCTGAAATGGATCCCGGTCAGGGAGAAACCAATTGCATAAGGGAACATAGCAGGTCGTCTGAAAAGACTCCATAAAATCAATTTCCAGTAGTATGCTCTTCCTTTTTGTTTAATGCCAAGCCACCAGATCGAACCAAACAGTGCCCTTAAATGATAGACACGGATTTTTTTTGTCTTTCTTTTGGCTGGCCTGTATTCCCGTAAGAAAGTCTTGATTCTCTCATAATAAGCTTTTGGAGTATAAATAGTAGATAATACTCTCTTATGGCCGTCTATAAGAACATCTTTATCCATTCTTGGAGTGAAATTTAAACCTGCTGTTCTTGTATTATTGCCTGAAGTTCTTTTGACCAATCGTTTCGTCTCTTTTAATCTCTGATATAATCTGGTTTTTGGCAGTGCGGTAAGCAGGCCGACCATAGCGGTGACTATTCCGCTTTTCTGGATGAATTCGATCTGACGCTGGAAAATCGATACTTTGTCACTATCGAAACCTACTATAAATCCGCCCTGGACTTCCATACCGGCATTTTGAATTATTTTTACCGATTCTATCAAGTCTCTATTTTTGTTTTGAAGCTTGCCGCATTCTGCAAGACCGCCTGCGTCGGGTGTCTCGATTCCTATAAATACGGCTGTAAAGCCCGCCTGTACCATCAACTCCATGATATCTTTATCATCAGCGAGATTAATCGAAACCTGGGTATTGAAACTGAAAGGATATTTTTTACGTTTCTGCCATTCTATGATCAGAGGCAGATATTCTTCTTTAAGCATAGATTTGTTTCCAATAAAATTATCATCTACAAAGAATACACCGGCACGCCATCCTCTTTTATACAGGGCTTCTAATTCATCGATTAGTTGTTCCTTACTTTTAAACCGGGGAATTCTTCCATTCAATTGCACCACGTCACAGAATTCGCAGTTAAAAGGACAGCCTCTGGAGAGTTGAACACACAATGAATTATAATTTTTGGTATTAATAGAATTCCAGTCCGGAATAGCAGTTTTTTTAATATCAGGGAATCCATTACCAGAGTAAATTTTCTTAAGGGTACCTTTTTCTAAATCTGCAACAAATTCCGAAAAGGTATTTTCTACTTCTCCCAAAAAGATATGATCTACATCAGTAAATTCTTCCCAACCGGTTGTAAAAAGGGGCCCTCCGCCAACAATGGGTTTTTTGAATTTTTTGATATTATTTATTACTCTCCTGGTTGATTCTTTTTGTACAATCATCGCACTTATAAAAATGTAGTCTGCCCATTTGATATGTTCATCTTTTAAAATATCGGTATTCATATCAACCAGTTTTTTCTCCCAGTTGCCGGGAAGCATGGCTCCGACAGTAAGCAGGCCCAGAGGAGGATAGGCAGCCTTTTTGCCTAATATTTTTAAGACTTTCTTAAAGCTCCAGAAAGTTTCTTCATAATCCGGATAAACAAGTAAAATTTTCATTATAAGTTTCTCTTTTCTTTCTAAAATATAGTATTTTCCACATTAAGTTTAAATCATTCTCGTAGAATGAATCACTATTGTAAAGCAAAATAGGTTTTCTAGCAGGTATTTTGATAAGTAATTGCTTTATATTATAAACGGTATTTTTGAATTAAAGTTACAAAATATTTCAAGAACACTTGATTAGATTTCTTTACCAATAGAAAATCCTTTTCCCAGTTTTTTGCCTGTTCCAAGGTATTCTCTTCTGACCGGATCAAAAAAGAATGGTTTTATTTTCCCAATATCCGGAAAACCGGATGAATCAAGTACCGACTCTTCTGCTTTTATATCCATAATCTCTCCGATGAACTGGGTATGAAGCCCTATTTCGATTACTTTTAATAATTTACATTCCAGTACCAGGGGGAATTCCTGACCATAAGGAGCATCGACCAGATCACTCTTTTGTGGGGTAATATTGGTCTCAGCAAATTTATCTTTGTTTCTTCCGGATACGATACCATAATAATCAGCTTCCTTTGTCATATTCTCGGAGAGTATGTTTACAGTGAAAGCCTTCCTTTCCATTATATTTCCATGGGTGTAAGTGGCCTTTCGCATGGAAATAGCAATACAGGGTGGAACAGAGCAGCAGATCCCTCCCCATGCAACAGTTGCCAGATTAGGTTTTTCCTGGCTGTCGTAGGTTCCTATGATAAGAACAGGGGTAGGGTAAAGAATAGTCTTTGGACCGAGTGATTTTTTCATGATTTTCCTTTCAATAAAATTTATTTTTTTATTTATAAATCAAAGATTTAAATTGTCCGATTTTTACTAAGATATATCAAAAAATATTTTAAGTAAAATATTGCCAATTTTCAATGTCATAAACGGCCCGATAAGCTAAAAACCGACATGAATTAAAAAAAATAAAAAACTATTGACAATATGTATATAATTATATATATTTAGTTTATAATAATATGCATTATGATAACTATTGTTTATATAACAAAGTGGAAAGAAAAAATCTAAAACTTAAAAACGATCTCAGAAGATGCCGGTTTGAGCATCAGGAAATATCACAGCAGGAACTGGCAAACGCAGTTGGCGTTACCCGGCTTACCATACACTCAATTGAAAAGGGGAAATTCAATCCATCTGTTCTGCTGGCATTGAAGATAGCCAGATTTTTTAAAAAACCTATTGATAAAATATTTTACCTTGAGGAAGTTAAATAAAGGAGTGTAAAAAAATGAAACGAGTACTAAAAATAAGTAATGCTGCCACATTGATTTTGTGTTTGATTTCAATTGCAGGTCTTGTGTTTACAAATACATTCTTTTTAATGCTCAGGGATAAAATAGTCAATATAGGAAATGTCGAGATTTTTTTGGATAAGTTTTCGATTCCGGTTGCTATTGTGTACTTTATTTTTATTTTCTTTCACCTGTCTGCCATGTTTACTTTAATCCTGCAGCTAAACTTTTTTAAAAGAGATAATTTCCTTCGTGCCTTTTTATTTTTTACCGGTACCGTTTCTCTTCTTATGCTGGTTGGAGACTTCGCGCTTTTAAGCGATATCTCAAAAGAATATATTTTTGGAATGCCGGGTGAGTTTAATATCCTTTTTGCCAGCCAGGCACTTCATTTTATTTTCTATGTTCTTATGGCCGTCTTACTTGTATTGAGCAGAAAATCTGTTCGAAAACAGAATGAGGAGATAGTTTTGAAAGATGATTCAATATTTATCAACGCACAATATATCGGAATAATGAGTGGAATTTCTGGTCTGATTTTGATCTCAGTTTTTTCTTTTTTATCTTTAACGATATATCCATTACCGTCATGGGCAATGGATGCAGGTGTTATCGTAGTAAGCCTTGTAGCTGTAATTCCATATGTTCTTATAGTTTTATACTGGCTGATAATCAAAATGAATGAAAGAATAACCGAATGGTATGATGAGAAGCAGTACCAGGACATAACAAGAGCAAGTCTGGTCACTCTTGTAGCTTCCGTAATAATAATGGCACTGGTCTTTGTTGCTCAATATTTTGTAAGCTCTCTTGATATTCTAAACGAAATATGGCTTCCTTTTTATATATTTTTGATTCTGCTGCTGTTTTCAGCCAGTACTTTATATTTCAATAAAAAAGGGCCCGATCTGGATTCTATGGGAAGAAATATAGACATATCAAAAAGAAATAAAAATTTGGGCCTGGCTGTCCTGATAACCGGTTATATGACTCTTGTGTTCTGGCTCCTCACGATTTTCCTGGGTATTGAGATTGGTGTGGGCTGGGAGAGCTATACTGCTATGGGATTTTTCGGGTTATTGATGGTAGCATCAGGTATCTTATTTCTTTTAAGTCTGATCTTTAATATACTGGAATCAAGGGAAAACAAACGGATATCAAAAGGTTTGATATTGACTATTGTCAGTTTTCCGCCTGTTGCATTCAGCTATCTGGCAATAGTTATTAAAGCACTTACCGAAGGGCATTAATAGAAATAAAAAATGGATTCTGAAAAAAAAGATACAGACTTTATAGAAAAACCGGTAACTCACAGAAAACACTCCCTGCTTAAGTCATTTAAATGCGCAGCAAAAGGTATTGCAAGAGTGATCCTTACTCAGAGAAGTTTCAGGATACAACTTTTAATGTTCGTTTTAACTGTGATAGCGGGTTTTATATTTCACATTTCCACCACTGAATGGCTATTCATTCTATTAATAGGCTGTATGGTACTTTCTCTTGAGATGATAAATACGTGCCTGGAATTTATAATAGACCTGGTAACAGAGGGATACAGAATACATGCAAAACATATAAAAGATATCTCAGCCGGAGCAGTTCTGGTCTCATCTTTGATTGCATTGATTGGTGGGCTGATCATATTTATACCATACTTACTGGCGCTATTTTAATATTCACAGGAATTCCACAGGATAAACGTTCATCCTGCCGATATTTAAAGACAATCATAACTAAAAAAGAGAATGCAGGTTCTGGTACAATAGTTTAAGATTTATAGTGAAATATATATTTTTTTATATATAATATAGCAATAATTGTTAAGCATTAATTAGACGAGGGATAATATGGCTAAATCAAACCATTATGAAATTGCAGTTATACCCGGTGACGGCACGGGTCCGGAAGTAATAACGGAGGGTAAAAAGGTTCTTGAAGCTGCAGGTAAGAAGTATGATATAAGTTTTGAATTTCACGATTATGATTTTGGCGGAGACAGATATTTAAAAACAGGGGAGACACTTCCGGATTCTGCTGCTGGCGAGCTGAAAAAATTCAAAGCCATATATCTTGGAGCCATAGGGCATCCTGATGTACCGCCCGGAGTTTTAGAGGTTGGGATATTGCTTAAATTAAGATTTGTGCTGGATCAGTATATAAACCTGAGGCCTGTGAAACTTTATCCGGGAGTCGATTGTCCGCTTAAGGATAAAAAACCGGAAGATATAGATTTTATAGTTGTAAGAGAAAACACCGGAGATATGTATGCCGGTCAGGGTGGCGTAACAAGAAAAGGTACACCTTATGAAATTGCGACGCAGGTTATGGTTTATGACAGACAGATGGTTGACAGGTGCCTGAAATACGCTTTCGATCTTGCCAGGGCAAGAAAAAAAGAGGGAAAACCCGGGAAACTCACCCTGGTTAATAAGACAAACGTTCTTGTTTATGTCGGTGATCTCTGGTACAGAGCATTTATGGAAATGGCGAAAAATTATCCGGATATCAAGACCGATTATAATCATATAGATGCTGCCTGCATGTGGACCGTAAAAAATCCCGAATGGTATGATGTAATGGTTACTCCAAATATGTTTGGAGATATAATCACCGATCTGGGGGCAATGATCCAGGGAGGCATGGGAATAGCAGCAGGCGGAAATATAAATCCTTATGGAACTTCTATGTTCGAACCAATAGGAGGTTCTGCTCCAAAATATACAGGTATGAATGTAATAAATCCTCTGGCTGCTATTGAAGCCGGGAGAATGATGCTTGATCATCTGGGAGAAAAAGAGGCGGCAAAATCTATAGAAGCTGCCGTAGCATATACCTGCACCAAATTAAAAAGCCTTAGTGCCGGAAAAATGGGCTACAGTACTACGGAAGTAGGGGATTTGGTAGCCGATTATATCAGCGGCAAATAGTTCTCATTTTTTGTAAAAAATTAAATCTAATCCTCAATCAAAAGAAAATCTCAATTTACGATATTGAAATTTTTTAAGTTTCGTAAGATTTACTCGGCCAGGAGAGAAATCTTAGTATGAGAGTTAAGTATGCCATAAAAAACGTTGGAAAAAAGTGCTTTTCGCCATAAAAATGCTTATATGAAATTAAAAATATATGGTAAAATATTTGAAAGTTCAAAAACTAATGGAAAAGACTAACAATTATTAAAATAATGGATTAGGAGAAAAACAAATGGAGTATATCCTGGGAGTCGATGGGGGAGCATTTAAAACGCTTGTAAGGGTTGCTGATCTATCAGGAAAACCATTAATAGAAACTAAAGCAGGATCGAGTAATTACAAAAGCATTGGTTCGGAACTGGCAAAAGATAATATTAATAAAGCAATTCTTGAGGCTATCTATAAATTGAATAATTCAGACGTGACTTTCAGGAGTGCTTGCTTTGGAATGGCTGGAAACAATACAACAAAGGATAAGGATAATTTTAAAGATATAATTTTTAATAACGAGATTAAATGTTATTTTAATCCTTCTAAAACTTTTATATATAATGACACAAGGATAGGACTGGCGGCAGGCAGTGACAATAAAAATGGTATTATAATAATCTGCGGTGCCGGTTCCAATTGTTTTGGTATAAATGAACAAGGTAAAGAAGCCAAAGCTAATGGATGGGATTACATATTAAGTGATGAGGGCAGTGGATACGAAATTGGAAGGAAGGCGCTTAGAGCTGTAATGAAGGCATATGACGGGAGAGGTGATGCTACCCTTCTGACAAAAGCAATACTAAATGAATTGAAACTTAAAAATATACCCGAATTTATAGAATGGGCATATAGCAAGGGAAACAGAAAAGATAAAATCGCTTCGCTTGCTAAAGTAGTTTGTGAAAGTGCTGAGAAATCGGATGCTGTCGGTATAAGAATACTTGAAGAAGAAGTAAAGGAAGTCATGGATTCGATAAAAGTAGTAGTAAAGAAACTCGATTTAACAGATAAGAACTTCGATCTCGTCTTTGTAGGCAGTTTGTTTAAATGTGAAAAATATTTCAAGAATATTCTAATTGAAAAGCTAAAATATAATTTCCCTAAAATCAACTTTTTGCCTCTCATTAAAAAACCCGTAGAGGGAGCTGTTAAGCTGGCATTAATGAATATGTAAATACCGTTAATATTAAAGGCTGCTCTTGTTTATATAAATAATACATAAATGAGCAGCCCTTAAGCGATGCTACGGTTTATCCCGGCGTTATCTTTGTTTATTCGCAAAATACCTTTATTTTCTCCTTGCCTTCGACATCGACTGTGAGATCATTAAGCTGCCCCAGCAGGTCTTCGAGATCCTCGGGTTTGATTTTGGAAAAATCCGTGTCGATTCCTTTTTCATGTAAGGCTTCATTGACCTTGACCTGTGCATCTTTAGGAATAAAAGATGCCAGTTTCAATCCTGCCCTTATCAATTTTAACGGTACCCTGATATTTACCCTTTCGGAATTTTCGCTTTCCGGTCCCGGTTCGACGACTACTCTGAGGTACTTATAGCCTGATTTTATTTTCGTGACATCTGAACCTGTTTCGGTTTCTTTTGATAATGCTGACAAAAGTCTTTCAGCCTCTTCGGTGTTTATTTTTCCTTCTGCGAGCATTTCAAGAATTGTTTTTCTTTCTTCGTTCATTTTTCTCTCCTTTTGTTATATTAAATTTATATAAATCGTATTATCCACGGACCTTATATCTATTTTTAATCCGGATAAACATCCGATCAGCCTGAAGATCATAAGGTAGGCACACAGGATAGGTTTCCCCTTCCCGGATGGCCATAGAATGAGTGCCGCAATAAGTACAAGAGGTAAGAGTGCAATCAGAAACGGCAGAGCAATCAACCAGAACAGAAAAAGCGGCAGCCACAGACTGACACCTCTATGACTTTTCCTCCCGATGCGAATTCTTAGCAGTAATGGAATCATTTCTCACCTCCCAGTTTTTTTACAGCTTCATCTACGGATATTTCTCCCTTTTTAAGCTGATTAAGTACTTCATCGCCTGAAGCAGGAGGATTGATTTCCACGAATTCAAGTTTCTCTGCGATCCTGCCGAGCCTGTTTTTTACCGTGGGGTAACTTATCCCGAAAAGCTCCTCCATTTCTTTGATGGATCCGAAGCATCTTACAAAAGCAGCTATAAAGATCTGATCTTCAATAGTTAATTGGGCAAGGGGAGGAAGTTCGAAGTTACCTTCAATCGAAATTCCGCTTCGTTTCAATCTTACTTTTTCCACCTCAACCATTTCACCCTTCGTTATCTCTGTTAAATCTTTCCAATCTCTGGTCATTTCATCATCCCTGGTAATATAATAAATTAAATATCTTAATAAATATAATTAAAAATATTAATAAAGTCAAGTAAAATATTAAATTAATTAATCATTTAGGATTTAAACCTTAAAATAGTTAATTTGTGTAGATATCAAAAAATAATTATTAAAAAAGATTTTAAAAAGATTGTTTTTAGGTAAAATTTATAATTATCATTAGAAGCTGGTGAAATGAAACTTTCGATTAAAATAAAATTAGCGGTGACAATGGTTTTGCAGTTCATGGCAATTGGAGCCGTTATTCCTGTACTGAGTTTATACTTAAAGGATTATTTACATTTCAGCAACTTTCAAACAGGTATCATTATTGCCATGTCGTCTGTTGCATCTTTCATATCGCCTGTAGTAACATCCTTCATCGCGGATAAAATCATAAGTGCCGAAAAACTATTTACGGTCTGCCAGTTTATCGGTGCAGCGTCTATGGGATTTCTTGCTTTCCAAAATAATTTTTTTGGTGTTTTATTTTTATATCTGTTTTATTCATTGATTATAGGTCCCACTTATGCACTGGTAAATGCTATTATATTCCACGGTTCTTCGATTGAAGAAAGTAAGAATTATGGTTTCTTAAGAGTCTGGGGCACAATCGGATGGGTAATTGTAGCCTGGGGATTTTATTTCTGGCTTGACCTATACCCCGAAAGGATTCAAGATACTCTTATATTTTGCAGTATAACCACACTCATACTGGGCTTTTTTTCTCTGACATTTCCTAAAAAAAAGGAAAGAATAAAATTTAAAAGGATTGTTCCCATTGAGTCAATTAGAGTAATTGTTAAACCGGAAATAGTATTTTTGTTATTATTTGGTTTCCTGGCAAACCTCGTGGAAAGATATTTTTATTATGGTGCCGCGCCTTTTTTGAAAAGTATTGGTTTTGCAAATAAATATTTAATGCCCGTATTAAGTCTTGGACAAGTATCGGAAATTCTTGCTATGTTGATTACCGGACTGCTGATCAAGAAATTTGGTTATAAGATAGTTATGATTCTTGGTCTTATTATGGAATTATTTAAATTAATAGCCCTATTTTTTGGATATCCGGTCATCTTTGTGTTTACGGGTTTATTTATGCATGGATTTGCATATACATTCTATTTCGTTCCTTCTATAATTTTACTGGATAGCTATTGCAGTAAGGCGGCAAGGACAGGAGTACATCAGCTATCGACAGTTTTCACAATGGGTCTGGGCAATCTGGCAGGAAATTTAATTGCCGGAGCCGTTATGGGCTACGCAACACTTAACGGTGTTGTTGATTACCAAAAATTCTGGCTCGTTCCAATAATAATAACTGCGGTAAGTTTTATCATACCTGTATTTTTTATTAAACAGAAAGATAAGGATAATATAAATATACAAAAGCTTGAGCCATGGTAATCATGAAAAAATTCTGATAGTAATTTTATATATGATTTGCATAACTTGTAGTAGGCACTATTTTATAACACTAAATTTCTGTATAATAATTGACTGGACTGTTTCGCTAAAATTATCCGATATTCTTTATCAGCAATTATATGAATGCGTGGAATAGGTAATGGGTGAAAGAAAAGTAATTTTAATAACAGGTTCTTCTAAGGGAATTGGTGCATTGTTAATAAAAAATTTTGCATTAAAAGGTTTTAAGGTTGTTTTAAATTATTCAAAATCGGAGAAAGAAGCTTCGGCATTATTTAATGAGATTTCGGCATTTTCTAATGGTATATTGAAAATTAAAGCTGATGTATCAGATAGGGAACAGGTAAAACTTATGTTTGATCAGGTTATTGAAAAATTTGATAAGGTAGATGCTTTAATTAATAATGCCGGATTGAACATTGACGATTCTTTTTTAAATATGACCGACGAAAAATGGAAGAGAGTTATTGATACAAATTTAACCGGTACCTTTATATGTTCGCAAGAATTTGCTTTCCATTTTAAAGGAGAGAATGGACATATTATCAATATTGGTGCCTCAACCGGAATTAGGGGGCGAAGAAATGGTGTAAATTATTGCAGTGCCAAGGCAGGTGTAATAACGCTGACAAAATGTCTGGCATTGGAGCTTGCACCCAAAATTAGAGTAAACTGCATAATTCCCGGTTTGATCAATACAGAAGAAGTCATGACCAGATACGATCTTTACGATAAAAATAATTTTGAAAGTACGGTTAATTTAATTCCTCTTCAAAGAATTGGCACTTCTGAAGATATTTTTAAAGTAGCATATTATATTGTCAATGAAGACACATATATAAATGGGCAGAATATCTTTGTTAATGGTGGAGACTATATGGGGTAGGTCACTAATTCATTTTTTCTATTCAAGGAACATTTTGAAATATATATTAAGCATAAGCATCATTAAGAGATTCACCAGGAGGTAATAAAGGTTTCCATGCGTTTTCCGTAGACCAAAATATTGGGAATGTACTATTCGGGGTACTGTAAAAGAAACCAATTAATGTACCTAAAGAATTATATCCAAAAGGATATTTTGGAAAGAATTTTTCACCATATTTTTTTATTATTTTTTTTATTTCCTCTTTTTCTTTTCCGTTATTAAATATTTTAGATTTTTCTGAAAAAGGAAGATCTCCCTCATTCAAAATATCAATTGCCTTAACTTTAAAATTAGTATTTGTCTCTACTTTTTGAATACCTTCATTTAAACCAACAAGGACTCCATAAAACAACGAATTACATGATTTATATATATATTTTTCTTTGATTTTCGAACTCCAGAACATACTTGCCTGATTTCCTGAACCAATGTAGTCATCCAGAAATACAATAGTTGCCTCACTGTCAATTTTAATTGAATTGATTTCATTTATAGAAATGAATTTATCTATATCAAGATCGTTTACTTTTTTAAAAAAGTAAGATATAGCTGAACTGCTTTTCGCGACGCAGCCTACGGGAACAAACCAAACATTATCAATTGGAGTTTTTAAATCCTTAAAAATCATAGTCCAGAGCTTCTTTAAGAATATATTAACTTTTTTCAAACTGTAATATTTAAATCCTTCTAATAACTTAATGATAAGCGGCTGTTCTGTCTTTTCGAATTGATCCAACCATCTTTTAATTTCATAATCTCCAATATCACCTTCGAAAGGATTAAAGAATTCCGTATTACTCATATTAAACACATGTTTCTAAAAAGTTTTTAATAATAAATACCTTTATATTGTATTCAAATATTATAAAACTATTATTTTTTATTTTAAATTAAAAGACCGGAATTACAATTTCATACCTCTAATGGTTAAATTTGAAAAATTCAATAAAGAGGTTCTTGCATTTATATATAATGGTAGCCCCGGGTTACAAAATTTCGAACAGGATTCTGAAAGGACTAATTGACCTAAAAAAACTTGTTCATTATAGATAATGTTATGTTAATAAGAGTATTTAGTTATAAACAACTCCTGGATTGAGACTTCTGCTTCTACCTATTGTCTTTATTATATTTGACGATCTATAAAATCGCTTGAATATCTTGTAATATAGCAATTCTTCTTTTGACTTAATATCCACATCAGAAATCAAGTTTTTTTTACCGAATTCATTATCTGTTATAATTTCATCTGCGTAACTTTCAAGTATTTCAGCAGTTCCGCTACCTATCGAGAATTTTTCTTTTTTTCTCCATACGAAATCGTAAGGAAGATAAGTTTCCGATACTTTTCTTAATATCCATTTTTCAATTAAATTACCATCTGATTCTTTAAAAAATAATTTAAGTTCAGGGGATATTTTTGAAGCTTCTTCAATTAATTCTATATCCAGAAAAGGTACTCTTTCCTCAATAGAATTTGCCATCGTTATCCTGTCCGCCCGTTGTAGATTGGTATTGTGAAGACTGCCGGTAATATTTCTAAGTTCTCTATATAATCCTTCTTTGGTATTACTAATCTTTTTTAAGTAATGATAACCTCCAAATAATTCATCTGCGCCCTCTCCAGAAAGTACGACCTTTACATATTCCTGGGCGAGTCTTGATACAAAATAAGTCGGTATGGCACTTCTAACAAGTGCAGGATCAAATGATTCCAAATGAAATATGACCTCTGGCAGTATCCTCAAGACCTCTTTTATATCATATTTAAAAGTATGGTGCCTGGTTCCAATATACTTTGATATTTCTTCTGAATGTAAAATATCTGTACTTTGAGGAGTACCCACAGCAAAAGAATGAAGTATGCCTTCAGTATTTTTTCTTGCTATTGAGGAAATAAGGCTGCTATCTAAACCTCCACTTAAAAACACTCCTAAAGGAACATCCGACATTAATCTTTTTATAACAGCATCTTCTAACTTCTCTCTGATATTATTTGTGATTTTTTCTATATCTTTCGAAAACCTTTCCGGGATAGCAGGCAGGTCATAATATTTTTTAAAACCTTGTGAATTAGTGAAATAGTGTCCTGCAGGAAACTCATTTATATCATTTGTTGCCTTAACCAGAGATTTTATTTCAGAAGAAAAGTAAAGATTACCATCCTTATAGCCATAATATAGAGGTTTTATTCCAAGAGGATCTCTTGCAATAAATACATCTTTATTGCTACATATGGCGAAAGCAAACATTCCATCGAGTCTTTTAACCACATCTTTACCTTCATCCTCAAATAGGTGGAGTATTACCTCTGAATCAGAATCAGTTTCAAATTCGTGGTCACTTAAGTCCTTTTTAATCTCATTGTAATTGTAAATCTCTCCATTGAATATTAACGTTAATGACTTATTTTCATTCGTCATAGGTTGAGCACCACCATCTACATCAATAATAGATAGCCGGTTATGCCCAAGAGCAAATTCGTCTTGGAATATTTTTCCCTGTCCGTCGGGCCCCCTATGGATAATCTCTTCCAACATAGAATTTAATACTAATTTATCCGGTATTCCCCAGATTCCTGCAATCCCACACAAAATTAACACATCCTTTAATGTCTAAATAATAGGTATGATTACTATTATTTTTTATATGCCCTTTTCGGGCAATATCAAATAATAAGTAAAATACTGGATTTTTTTGGATTTATTTTATATATGCAAGGGTAAACAAAAAAATCTTTTATACAAAAACTAAGCCCTATATACCCTAACATATATAAATAATATTGCAAATTGCTATTAACATGTGCCTTTCTTGAATAGAGGAATAGAATCTTCAGGACAGTACGGGATAGGGGACTTAAATTCACAGTAATATTCGATAGATATATTTTGAAATTATAAATGCATGTATTAATTGGTGGCGCATAGGGGAGTCGAACCCCTGTTTTAGCCGTGAGAGGGCCATGTCCTGGGCCACTAGACGAATGCGCCGGATTATGCAGCAGTTTAGAATTCTATCTATATTGAGATATTTTGTAAATACCTTCAAAGTCGATACCCTGACAATCAAGCCTGAAAGAACATCTTAATCTTTTTGCGTTTATTCTATTTTGAAGTTTTATATACTATAATAAAAACTCGTATATTACTTGATAATATAAAAAAGACACTTAGTAAATTTAATAAAGATGAATAATAAGATAGAGAATGCAAGAGATATCATAGAGGCGCTTTCTAAAATAAGCGAAGCAATGACTTCGGATCTCTATCTTGAGGATATTCTAAAACTAATCGTAACCGTTACCGCAGAGGTCATGGGATCCAAAATATGTTCGCTTATGCTCCTTGATCCAAAAAAGAAAGAGCTTTCTATAAAAGCTACCCAGAGCATCAATAAAGAATATATAAATAAAAATCCGCTTAAGCCAGGCGAGGGGATTGCAGGAAAAGTAGCTCAGGAGGGTAAACCTATATCTGTATTTGATATTGCAAAGGATAAAAATTATAAGTATCAGGAAATAGCCCGTAGTGAGGGTCTGGTTTCTCTTCTCTGCGTACCCCTTCATGTCAGGGGGAAGATCATAGGAGTCCTTACTATTTATACATCGGAATCCCATCATTTCAGCGATTATGAAGTAAATATCCTAAAGACAGTGGCGGATCAGGCGGCCATAGTAATCGAAAACTACCGGCTGGTTGTGGAAACCAGAGTGATAAGAGAAGAACTGGAAACCAGAAAAGCAGTTGAGCGGGCAAAGGGCATACTGATGAAAGAGCAAAACCTTGATGAAGAAGAAGCTTTCAGAAAAATACAGAAATTTTCCATGGACAACAGGAGAACGATGAGAGAAGTTGCGGACGCAATAGTGCTTTCCAATGAGATGAAAAATATATGAATGGGAGATCGTGGAACAGGCCAATAATCCTGTAGAAATTCATTTATATAATGATATAATTATAAAAATTTTTGAATATAAATTTATATTTTTTAAGGAGGATAAATGCCATTAGTACCTATGAAACAGGTTCTGGACGAAGCCATAGAAGGTGATTATGGAGTAGGAGCATATAATGTCAACAATATGGAACAGATTCAGGGAATAATGA
>Ga0265297_10005336_pt1 | contig 19702 bp, 16 predicted proteins | sample Munlanlwell13791_FD_192502 | JGI IMG/M metagenome (GOLD analysis project Ga0265297, IMG submission 192502) | Leachate microbial communities from a municipal landfill in Southern Ontario, Canada - Leachate well 137-91 | ecosystem: Engineered > Solid waste > Landfill > Unclassified | place...
TATAAAAAACAATGCATATTTTTTCCTTATCCGAGTTTAACTATATTTAAAAATCATTGACTCTATGTTCATTGCGGTTTGGTTGCATTTATCTAAAGCGCGCTCCATTTCTTCAATAATTTCCTTAAACTTAATTACATCTAAGGGGTCTTTGCCACCCTTAAATAGTGAAGCAAGAATATCGTGATAAATTCTATCTCCTTCTTCTTCGTAATTTTTTATGTTGCGGCAAACATCAAGCATTTTTCTATTTAGCTTTTCACCAGAAAGTGAGCGGGCGGCATTCGCGGTTTCTTTGCATGCCAAAGTTAGATTTTTTGTAAATTCAATTATGTTCTGCGGCATTTCAATAACATTGTAAAGTGATATACGCCGGGCGGCTGCATCCATAAAATCAATTATGTCATCTACATCGGAAATCAAAGCATGAATATCTTCACGGTCATAATTTACAATAAAAGTATTTTCCAACCAATTCATTGTTTCATGGGTTATTTGGTCAGCAAAATGCTCAATATCTTTCATTCTTTTAACCCAATCTTCTACACCAGCTTTATCAAACGAATTTATAAAAGTTGAAAACTCTAAAGCTGCGCGGTCTATGGCATCGGCATAGCGAAACATAAATTTATGGAATTCAGTTTCCCGACAAAAAAATTTCTTAAACATAACACCCCCATCCCGTTTTATTTTATTTAATTATTAACAAAACCATTTATTTTTTGGATTACTGGCTACTTAAAAATTGACCCACACCCATCAACGATTCAGTTTACTCCCACTCAATGGTTGAGGGTGGTTTTTGCGATATATCATACACAACACGGTTAACCCCACGCACTTCATTTATTATTCGGCTAGACATTTTACCAAGAACATCGTAGGGTAATTTTGCCCAGTCGGCGGTCATGGCATCGGTTGACTCCACAATGCGAAGGGCAATTACATTTTCATAAGTGCGGCTATCACCCATTACGCCAACCGTTTTAACCGGCAGTATTACGGCAAATGACTGCCAGACCTTTTCATACATACCTGCTGCTCTAATTTCTTCTTCTACAATAACATCTGCTTTTCTAAGAATATCTAACCGCTCTTTTGTAACATCCCCAAGCACCCTTATGGCAAGCCCTGGCCCTGGAAATGGCTGACGATTAATTATCTCTTCTGGAATTTTCAACTCTCTGCCAAGTTGTCGCACTTCATCTTTAAATAAAAACTTAAGCGGCTCTACCAGTTTTAACTTCATATTTTCTGGTAACCCGCCAACATTGTGGTGTGATTTAATAACGGCAGAAGGTCCTTTTACAGAAACACTTTCAATAACATCTGGGTAAAGCGTGCCCTGCACAAGGAAATCAATATTTTTTATTTTTTTTGCTTCATCGTCAAATACCGCAATAAACTCATGACCTATAATTTTCCGTTTCTTTTCAGGATCAATTACACCGCTAAGTTTTGTAAGAAATCTTTCGCTTGCATCAACTATGTGCATATTTTTACCAAACATTTTACCAAAAATTTTTCTCACCCGTTCCTTCTCACCTGAGCGCAAAACACCATTATCAACAAAAACACAAGTTAGTTGTTTGCCTATAGCTTTATGAATAAGAACTGACGCGACGGAAGAATCAACTCCACCGCTAAGCGCGCAAAGAACCTTTCCAGAACCAACTTGATTTTTAATTCTTTTAATCTCTTCTGAAATGAAGGATTGCATATTCCAATTGGCTTTTGTGCCGCAAACATTAAATACAAAATTTTTAATTAGATCTTTGCCCTGTGGGGTATGATTTACTTCGGGGTGAAACTGTACGCCGTAAATACACTTTTTAATATCAGCAATAGCGGCATATGGTGAATTAGATGTGTGAGCAATTTTTTCAAAGCCAGGCGGCATCTTTGATAAGCTATCGCCGTGGCTCATCCAAACAGTGGTATCTTTTATACCTGCGAAAAGTTTTTCTGCTTTAGATAGTTCAAGTTTTGCAAGGCCATACTCACGATGTGTTGACTTTTTTACCTTGCCGCCAAAGTGCTCAGCAATTAACTGCATACCGTAACAAACCCCTAAAATTGGCACACCAAGCTCCCAAACCTTTTGGTCTGGCCATGGGGCATTTTTTTCATAGACACTTGACGGGCCGCCGGAGAGAATAATACCAGTTATACCTTGCAAGGAACCAAATGTGTCAATAGGGCGATTGCCAGGTTGAATTTCGCAGTAAACCTTCATTTCCCTAATACGCCGCGCAATTAACTGTGTATACTGCGAACCAAAATCAAGAATGAGAATCATTGCATTTGCCCCTTATTCTCTCAACTAAATATGGCAATTTTAATTATTCTTATACTAAACAATCATTGACTTTTATCATATTCCGAGGTTGTCTTGGCGACCTCAGTTGCGTAACGAGTAAGCATATTTTTGAGCGAACCGCGAAAGCTGAGCCCCGATGCGTAGCATCGCTACGTGAGGCAAAGCTGACAAAGGTGCAGCCAAAAAGCTGCTTACGCAGTGCAAATGAGGTTGGCAAGCCAACCTCATTTGCACATACCTATTTTTTGAGCTTTCTGAAAAAGTTTACCTTCGTGTTTTATATCAGGTGCAATTATCAGCTCTGCCATTTGGAACTCTTTTAAATTCTGCGCGCCAACCGTACCCATACAAGTCTTTAAAGCGCCAACAAGGTTTTGAGTCCCGTCATCTAAACGGGCGGGACCGTAAAGTATATCTTCTAAAGACCCTGTTACCCCAACGCGTATTCTTGTGCCACGCGGCAAGTTGTGGTGCGATGTTGCCATACCCCAATGAAAACCACGGCCTGGTGCTTCCTGCGTTCTTGCAAAAGCTGAACCAACCATTACCGCATCGGCGCCGGAAACAAACGCTTTGCAAATATCTCCACCTGATGTCATACCACCGTCGGTAATTATGGCAACATATTTGCCTGTTTTTTTAAAGAAATGATCTCTTGCGGCGGCACAGTCAATTGTAGCAGTTACCTGCGGGACACCAATGCCAAGCACCCCTCTAGATGTGCACGCGGCACCGGGCCCAACACCTATTAACAAAGCCGAGGCGCCTGTTTCCATAAGCTCAAGTGCTGCCTGATACGTAACAACATTTCCCACAATAACCGGTATTTTCATATCTTTACAAATCTTTACAAAATCAACCGACTTATACTGTGTTGAAATATGTTTTGCAGTTGATACTGTTGATTGAATTACAAACAAGTCAACACCAGCTTGAGCTGCCAACTTACTAAACTTTTCGGCATTCGCCGGAATACAAGAAACAGCCGCTGGTACACCGCCGGCCTTTATTTCTTTTACTCTTTGAGCAATAAGATGTTCTTTTATTGGTTCTTTGTACACACTCTGCACAAGTTCTGTTGCCTCTTCTGGCGAAGCCAATGCAATTCGCTCTAAAATTTCGGCTGGGTTTTCGTAACGGGTTTGCACACCATTCAAATTCAATACTGCCAAACCGCCGGCCTTACCCATAGCTATTGCAAACTTTACATCAACAACTCCATCCATTGCACTTGCTATAAAAGGTATTTCTAATTTTACACTGCCTATGTTTGTGACAATATTTACCTCTTCGGGATTCATGGTTACATTGCCGGGAACAATTGCAACTTCATCAAAACCATACGCTCTGCGCGCTTCTCTGTCTCTGCCAATAAAAAAACCCATTTTCCCCTCCGTAATTTTTATTATATTTTAGAATGTGTAATATTTTTTTGTGCCTGGTATTTACCCTTTTTATCTGCGTAAGAAACCGAACATATTTCACTTGCATGCAAAAATAAAACCTGCGCAATACCCTCGTTTGCATAAACCTTAACCGGTGATGGCGATGTATTTACAATACTAATAGTTACAAAACCCTCCCACTCAGGCTCAAAAGGCGTCACATTTACAAAAACACCGCAACGCGCATAGGTTGACTTGCCAAAACATATTGTTAAAATATCACGAGGAATGCGAAAGTACTCAACACTCTGGGCTAGCGCATAGGAGTTCGGCTCAAGCAAAATGAAGTTATCGGTTTTAATTTCTTTAAAGTTGGCGCTTGAACTATCTTTTGGGTCAATTACAGCATCTTTTGATATAGGCTGATATACTTTAAAATTTGTGCCAACACGCATATCGTAGCCATAAGAAGATACTCCAAAAGATATTCCCCTTTTTACCTGTTCTTGGGAAAATGGCTCTATCATTTTATTTTCTAAAGCCATTTTTATTATCCAGCTATCAGGCATTACCATTAAAAGCTATCCTTTTATTACAAAATGCATCGAGTTAAATGAATCTCCGTCCAGTCCCGCCTTGGCGGGAGGCGGTATCAGCGGTTCTAATTCTTTCTTCCTCTCCCTTGATGGGAGAGGACTGAGGTGAGGGTGAGTTTGCGAATACAGCTTTTATTCAGCCCCCTCATCCTAACCTTCTTCCCCAGACTTCACGGGGTCCAGAGACTTACCCACCAAGGGGAGAAGGAACTATTTGGTAACCACCCCGCAACCAGAGCGGAATTATCAAGTTAAATAATTTAAAGTATTAGATTATCAAAAACTTTCTTTAACATCAACTAATTTATTGTCTGTATTTAGTTATTAAAAACCGCTTTTAACTTTTTAAAACTACCAGCACTTTGAGTAACCACAGGCATGGCAAACAACACAACCCTCTCCAAACTCAAGCATCTCACCACATTCAGGGCACTCAGGGCATGAGCCAATACTGTTCTTTCTTGTTCCTGTTTTATTGTTGCTTTCCGAGTGTGAAGCCTGCACAACTGAATCAGTTGGTTGTGCTGCAACATCTCCGCTAAATAAGTTTGGAGTAAGCTTTTCTTTTTTGTAGGTTTCAAGTGCTTTTGCAACAGCATCAGCACAAGAGAGCACCGCTCCACCCTCAGTCATTACGGGGGCTGGACAACGAATACTTTTTAGCTGAGAAATGACCTCGTCCATATTTACGCCAAGGCGCAAATTCAAAGAAACAAGACGGCTTAACGCTTCTGTTTGAGAGTTTAAACAACCACCCGACTTTCCAAGCGCGGTAAATATCTCGCAAGGGCCGCTGGCATCTTCATTTATAGTTACATACATTTTACCACAGCCAGTTTGCATTCTTAATGTAAAACCATGGGTTACTTTTGGCCGCTCACGAGGGCGGCGCTCAAGGAATTCATTTGATTTATCGTGATTTTCACTCTTTGCAAGGTTTAGAACCTGCGCATCACGGCTACCGTCACGATAAACAGTTACACCCTTGCAGCCAAGTTTATATGCAAGCATATAAACTTCTGCCACATCTTCCTTTGTTGCTGAATGTGAAAAATTAACGGTTTTTGATACCGCGTTGTCGGTGTGTTTTTGAAACGCTGCCTGCATTTTTACATGATCTTCAGGTGATATGTCATGCGAGGTTGTAAAAACCTTACGCACACTTTCTGGAATTTCGTTAAAATCTTTAATGCTGCCTTTTTCTGAAATTTTGTTTATTAATTCTATTGAGTAAAAACCCATTTCTTTGGCAACCTTTTCAAAGTATGGGTTTACTTCAAATAACTCGTTGTTGTCAAGCACATTGGCGCGCTTATAAACAATTGCGAATATTGGCTCAACACCGCCGGATGCATTGGCGATTATGCCTATTGTTCCTGTTGGCGCAAGGGTGGTAAGTGTAGCGTTACGGCGCGCTACTTTTCCTGCAAAAATACTTTTTTCGTAATTTGGAAAGTTACCGCGTTTTTGAGCCAATTTTTCTGAAGCGTCCTCGGCTTTTTTTTGTACAAAACCCATAAGCTTTTCACCCAAAGCAAAAGCTACTTTTGAGTTATATGGTATTCCAAGTTGTATTAACATATCGGCCCAGCCCATTACTCCAAGGCCAATCTTTCTATTTGAGCGGGTCATTTCATCTATGCGCTGTAATGGGAAGTTGTTCATATCTATAACATTGTCCAAAAAGTGCACGGCACTTATTACTGTTTTGCCAAGCCGTTCCCAGTCAACCTCATTATTTTTTACAAAATGCGCAAGATTTATTGAACCCAAATTACACGATTCATATGGCAATAATGGCTGTTCACCGCATGGATTTGTTGATTCTATTGTGCCAATGGCAGGTGTTGGGTTGGCATCGTTCATTTTATCTATAAAAACTATGCCAGGTTCGCCGTTTTTCCATGCCTGTTCAACAATTTTCGCAAAAACATCTTTTGCAGAAAGTGTACCGGTCTTTTCACCTGAACGCGGGTTGTAAAGGCTGTAGTCAATTCCTGCATTAAGCGCTTGCATAAATTCTTCTGTTATGGCAACAGAGATATTGAAGTTATTTAGAGTTTTATCTTGATTTTTACATACTATAAAACTCATAATATCTGGGTGATCAACACGCAAAATACCCATATTCGCACCACGACGCGTACCGCCTTGCTTTATAGCCTCGGTTGCAGCGTTAAAAACATACATAAATGAAACCGGCCCGGAAGAAACACCGCGAGTGCTTTTCACAATATCACTTGATGGACGCAGGCGCGAAAACGAAAAACCCGTGCCACCTCCCGACTTATGAATAAGCGCTGTGTTTTTTAATGTTTCAAATATTGACTCCATAGAATCTTCAATTGGTAAAACAAAGCAGGCAGAAAGCTGTTGAAGCGCGCGGCCGGCATTCATAAGAGTTGGGGAGTTTGGCAAGAAGTCCATAGCCGACATAATTGCATAAAACTCTTTTGCTGTTTCTTCTGTATCGGCTTTTGTGTCGTAATTTTTATCTGCCTGAGAGATGTTTTGCGCAACACGCCAAAAGAGATCCTCGGGCTTTTCTGAAACATTACCGGTTAAATCTTTTTTAAGGTAGCGCTTTTGTAAAACTGTAAGCGCGTTTGGTGTAAGTACCGGCATTGCCGTTTGAGCCATTTCTTTCTTTAACAAAACCATCTCTTCTGCCTCCTGCCTTTTCTTAGAAACTCTTAACCCGGATTTTGAAATAGGATTTGGAATTCGTCAAAAGATACGGGACATTTTTATCCGCAAAATCTTTGCCAATGGAATTACCATTATCTGCAATTTTTGCGTCAAAACCGCCTCCGTCTCTTTCGTCTCGATTCTTAAACCTATTGCAAAATGCGGGTTTAAAGTTCTATTATTTAAGCAACTAAAAAACTACCATTTTGTTTTTAATCAGAATGTAATAGATTTTTAATCAGCTATTTTCTCTTGTCTTTCTTTTTGTTTTTTGAGAACTCTTTACGGAGTTTTTTTAACTCAGCCATAAAAGTATCAATATCACCGAAGTTTTTATAAACAGATGCAAAACGAATGTATGCGACAGGGTCTAGCGAAAAAAGTTTTTGCATAACTTTTTCACCCAAAATGCGACTCGGAACTTCCATAACAAAGTCCTGTGCTTCATTTTCCACTTCAGTTACTATTTTTTCAATGGCATCCGACGATATTGGCCGTTTTTCACAGGCACGCATCACACCCTCGCGCAACTTAGTCCGATTAAACTGCTCTCTGCGCTGGTCTGACTTTATTACCATTAATGAAACTTCTTCCAAGCGTTCATAGGTTGTAAAACGCTTCTTACAATCACCACAAGCGCGGCGACGACGCACCACTGAAGATTGATCAAGAGGGCGTGTATCAAGCACACGGTCATTAAAACTACTGCAAAATGGACAGCGCATATATTTTGGTTTCTCTGGGTTGAACAAAAGACAAGGAGCAGACACCACAACATATTGTGGTTTGCAAATGCTACAACATATAGGTAGTTTTGTCAACATTTTTCAAAAACAATTATTTTGTAAGTTTTGGCAGGTTTAAAAATTAGGTTTTTAAGACGAAAATTTTTATTTGGAACAAAGATATACCGCGGTTTTTATAGCTTCTATCATTGATTTTGGGTTTGCTATATTCATACCAGCAATATCATAAGCCGTACCATGCCCTGGAGAAGTTCGCACAAAATTAAGGCCAACGGTTATATTTACAATTTCTGAATCATTTAGCATTTTAAGCCCAATCATCGCTTGGTCGTGGTACATTGCAACCAACAAGTCATACTTTCCAACAACAGCTTTTTGCCAGGCCGAATCGCACGGTAATGGCCCAACAACATTTATTTTTCTACGCTTAAGCTCACTCACTGCCGGTGAAATAATTGTTTTTTCTTCTTTTCCTATTACCCCGCCATCGCCGGCATGAGGGTTAAGCGCAAGCACAGCCACTCTTGGATATTTGATTCCCATTTTTTCTTGCAAATAACCGTGCGATAAAATAGTGTCTTTAACTATTGCATCTTTTTTTATATTCCTTGAAACTGCGCAAATAGGCAAATGACGGGTAAGCAGTAGCACATTTATTTTACCACGTTGCATTAGCATTACTACATTTTTGGCACCACTTAAACTGGCAAGCAACTCTGTATGGCCATTATACTTAACACCAGCAAGCTTAAATGCCTCTTTTGAAACCGGAGCTGTTACTATTGCAGAAACATCTCTTTTTAGTGCCAACTCAACGGCCTTACATATATATAAGTGCGATGCAAACCCAGATGCACCACTTGGCTTGCCAATGCCTATAGCGGAAAGTTTAGACGGAATGTTTACGATTATATTTTTTTTGTTTAAGAGAAGCTTTTTTGGTAAAAGGCGAACATCACCAATTAAAACAGGGGTGCAAAGTTTGTAAATTTTGGGATTTAAAAGCGCTTTTGCAACAATTTCCGGGCCTATGCCCGATGGATCACCCAAAGTTATCGCAATTTTAGGAAGCATTGGAAGGTTTTGCCTACGCTAAGAAATTAAATACTTATATTACAGTTAACCCACTGTCTGGCTCAAATAAATGCATTGAGTTCATATTAATAGCGATATTCATTTTATCATTGGTTTTTACTTTGTTATGAGCATCAACCTTGGCGACAAATGTATTCTTATCTGTACTTATATGTAAAAATATCTCACTGCCAAGCGGCTCTACAACATCTACCTTGCTTGAAAACACATTACCGTCTTTTGACCCAATAGTATATGTGCTTTCATCATAAAGGTCTTCCGGACGAACACCAAAAGAAAGATTTTTGCCAATATACGGCGCTACTCTTGATCCAAAACTCTTTGGTATTTTAAGCGCGAATGAACCTTCGTTAACATAAAGGTCATCCCCGCGTTTTTCTACCAACACCTCAGCAAAGTTCATTGGCGGACTACCTATAAAACCAGCAACAAATTTATTTTTTGGTTGTTCGTAAAGAGAAAGAGGGTTATCAACCTGCTGTAAAACACCATCTTTCATAACACAAATTTTATCACCCATAGTCATAGCTTCAATTTGATCGTGCGTTACATATATCATTGTACTTTTTAAGCGTTCGTGCAATTTTTTCAGTTCCGCGCGCATCTGGACACGCAATTTTGCATCTAGATTTGAAAGAGGCTCGTCAAACAAGAAAACTTTTGGTTTACGAACAATTGCCCTGCCAACGGCAACTCTCTGGCGCTGACCGCCGCTAAGTTGTTTTGGGCGCCGTTCAAGCAACCTTTCTATGCCCAGAATTTCTGCCGCATCACGCACACGCGCTTCAATGTCTTTTTTAGGGTGTTTACGCAACTTTAAGCCAAAAGCCATGTTTTCATAAACTGTCATATGAGGGTAAAGCGCATAATTTTGAAAAACCATCGCTATGTCGCGGTCTTTTGGGGGCAAATCATTTATTTTCTTATCACCTATATATATTTCACCTTGCGTAAGTTCTTCAAGCCCTGCAATCATACGCAGCGTTGTAGTTTTACCGCAACCACTTGGACCAACCACAATACAAAATTCCTCATCGGCAATTTCAAGTGACAGATCTTTAACCACCTCAACATCTCCAAATTTTTTAAATACATTTTTTAGCGTAACGCGGGCCATTTTCCCCTCCGCAAAGTATGTGTCAAATATTTTTGGATTATATTTTATTGTAGAAAATATGTCAAATTAAGCGGTGAGGGCTTGAAATTTTTATAACCCAGAAAGCACACATCTTTTGCCAACAATCATTTGTTTTTACAAGCTTTTTGCCTACTTATCAAGGCATTATAAAAACAACTTGACTAATTTGGAAAACCTATGATTTTAGCTTAAAACACTTTGTTGCCATAAAAGAACTCCTCCCTAAATACTAACTGAAATTTATTGAGATGTTCTATAAAGAAATATTTATAGCAAAACATCTTGTTTGCGACAATATTGTGCGCGTTCAAAACTTTTGGCACAGCAACAACGGATTTTACCACATGTTAATGAACTATGTTGCCGGATGCGATTTAGAGTACCTACTTGCCAAATAACAAAATATTGCCAACCTTGTTTTTCCTACTATTGTTATTTTCTATTCCTGCGACAATTTTGGCGCGCCCAATAAAATACCAACCGCAAAACCAATACTCTTTTTTGCCAAATGAAAATGAAGTGAAAAGTTTTGTTTATTCGTGGTTTTCTTGGATTGATTACCTATCGATGAAAAAATATTCACAATGCAGCTATGCGACAAAAACCTTTATATAACATATGGCAACAAAACAATAACAGACCACAACGAATTTATGCAGTGGTACAAAAACTTTAAAGACGAAACACAAAGCAGTAACACTCTTGTTTCAAATATAGAAGTTACAAAAATAAAAGACCGCACTGCATACAATGTAACTATGGATGTCCTCTACAAGATAAAACCCAACAATGGTAAATTTACAGAAAGCTCGGTTTTTCAAAAGTGGATACTTGTGGTAGACAAAGGTGGCGGATTATCTATTGAAAAATGTATTGAAACACAAAAAGACAAACCCATAAGCAACTAACTTGCAATATTAATCAATAAATTAAACTACAAATAAAAAATGACCGCACATAAAATTTTATGTGCGGTCATTTCATTTTCATAATGTCTTACTGCTTTGTGGGTTTTTTTATTCTAAATTTCTGTTTTGACTTCTTTAACACTTCCGTTGGTAAACCCATAGAGTTTAACAATTCTATAAACGGGTCAGGGTTAAGCTCTTCAACATTAACCATTGTTTTTACATCCCAATCGCCTTTTGCTATTAAAATTGCCGCAGCCACTGGTGGCACGCCTGCGGTATAACTTATTGCCTGCGATTCAACCTCGTTGTAACAATCTTTGTGGTCACAAATATTGTAAATTAGCACTTCTTTTTCTGTTTCGCCTTTTTTGCCCTTAATAAGGCACCCTATGCAGGTTTTGCCGGTATAGTTTGGCGCAAGCGATTTTGGGTCCGGCAAGCAGGCCTTAACAACCTTAAGCGGCACAACTTCAGTGCCATCAGATAAGCGCACGGGCTTTATTGAAAGCAAACCGATATTATTTAGTACATTAAAGCAGTTTAGGTAATGATCACTAAAACCCATCCAAAAACGAATGCTGTTTGCGTCAATATTTTTTGAAAGCGAGTGTAACTCATCATGACCTGTCAAATAAACCGACTGTTTTCCAACCACAGGGAAGTCATAAACAATTTTTTCGGTATGCACGGGCTTGCAAACCCACTGACGGTCTATCCATGTCCATACTTTTACAAACTCACGAAAGTTTATTTCAGGGTCAAAGTTAGTGGCAAAAAACTTCCCATGGCTTCCGGCATTTACATCCATAATATCTATTGTATCTATTGTGTCAAAGTGGTGCTTTGCGGCGTACGAGCAATAAGCATTTACAACACCAGGGTCAAAACCCGCGCCTAAAATTGCTGTGATGCCTTTTTCTTTACAGCGGTCTTTGCGTTGCCACTCGTAGTTGGCATACCATGGCGGGTTTTCGCAAACTTTATTTTGCTCTTCATGAATTGCGGTATCTATGTATGTCGTTTGCGACTCAATACACGCTTCCAAAACAGACATATTTACAAAAGCGTTTGCCAAATTTACAACAATATCAATATTATTTTTCTTAATAAGTTTAACTGTAGAGGCAACATCCATTGCGTCAAGTGTAAAGGCAGTAATTTTTTTTGAAGTATCTTTATAATTATTTTTTCTTTCAACGCTTTCAAGTATTTCCTGGCAGTTTGAAACATTTCTTGAAGCAATTATAATTTTGCCAAATAGGTCATTGTTTTGGGCAAACTTATGTGCCGCAACATGCGCCACACCTCCTGAGCCAATAATTAAAACATTCTTCAACATAAAATCACTCTCCTTTCTGTTCTATTATTACCTGTCACGAAACTCTTTTTCTGTCGAGAAAATTAGAGGTCAAAATATATTTGCCATCCTATCACTTCCGATGATACTTTTACATCACCCTCACCTACCCTTCGGGCTTCCTCTCCCCTCGAGGGAGAGGATTGAGGTGAGGGGGCATTTCGTAACCGGCTATTCTATTATGATAAATTACTCAAAAAATCATTGTAATCAAACTTTCTTACAAGCTCAGTTTTCCCACTTAAACGCTTAACTACAATAGATGGCATTTGCAAACCGTTAAACCAATTCTTTTTAACCATTGTATAACCGGCTGCGTCGCTAATGCGCACAACATCGCCAACTTCTAACTTTTTAGAAAAATTGTAAGTGCCAAACACATCGCCTGCAAGGCACGACCTGCCCGCAACCATATATTTATATCGTCCGCTCTTGCCTGTTTCTATTTTTGCAGGTGTTGAGTATATTAAAAGGTCAAGCATATGCGCTTCGGTTGAAGCATCAAGAATTGCCACATTTATCTTGTTATAAACAACATCTACAACCTTTGCTACAAGTTCGCTTGAGCGGGTAATTGCGCTCTCGCCTGGCTCTAAATATACCTGCACACCAAAACGCGTGCTAAAATCTTTTAACTTTTTTGCAAATTTTTCTATAGGGTAACCGTCTTTTGTAAAGTAAATTCCACCGCCTAAACTTACCCACTCAACTTTTTTTAACACGTATTCATATTTTTTGCCCAAGTAATCAAGCATTTTAGAAAAGCTTTTAAAGTTATCGTTTTCACAGTTAAAGTGAAACATAACACCGTTTATTTGCCCTAAAACTTTTAAAACGGCATTTTTATCAATAACACCCAAGCGCGAGTGCTTTCTTGCGGGGTCTGCAAGGTCAAAATGCGAATAACTTATGCCCGGATTCAAGCGCAGGCCAATATTTTTACCACTATTTTTTTTGGCAAACATTTTTAACTGGCTTATTGAATTAAAAATTATTTTATCGGCAAATTTTTTAACATTAGAAATATCCTGACTAGAAAAACCAACGCAGTAGGCATGCGTTTCTTTACCAAATTTTTCATAGCCAAGCCGTGCCTCATACAAAGAACTGCTTGTTGTACCGTCCATATATTTTTTCATCAAACCAAAAACAGACCATGTTGAAAAACACTTAAGCGCAAGCACAACTTTTGCACCAGAGAGCTTTTTTACAAGCGCAATTTTTTTAAGATTGTTTAATAATTTACGCTCGTCAATCAAATAATATGGCGTTTCAATTTTCATTTTATTTTAATAATTACAAAAACAGCTTTTCTGTGTAAGTGAATTTATTTTAAAATTTATTTTATTGACGAAAGGGTTTGTTGAGCAGGGCAGAGTGCAAAAAACTTTGCACAAACAAAGCGCAGGAAATTTTGGAACAATCATTTTTTTTATGTTGTTATGCAACTTATATAACCTCTTGTTTTTTGAGGCGTAATTTTACATAAAAGTATTTTTTTTGGCAATTTTTCCCTCAAAGCATTTATCTGGCTTTTTTTCTCGCGTTTTCATCTAATATTTTTTTGCGCAACCTAATAGCATCAGGCACAACCTCAACAAGCTCATCATCAGAAATAAAAGCAAGGCATTTTTCCAAACTCATCTGTACAGGAGGTGTAAGCGTTAAGGCATCATCGGAACCGGCTGCACGCATATTGGTAAGTTTTTTGCCTTTGCAGGGGTTTACAACCAAATCACCTTCTCTATTGTTTGCGCCAATAATTTGTCCACCATAAACTTGCTCAGCATGTCCAAGAAACAAATAACCTCGGCTTTGTAAATTAAACAGGCCATAGCTTGCCGTTGTACCAGCATCCATTGCAATAAGCACACCGTTTTGGCGTTTTGTAATTTCGCCGGCGAACTCATCGTATTTGAGAAATATTGAACTTATTGTGCCCATACCTTTTGTAAGTGTCATAAACTCCGCTCTAAAACCCAAAAGGCCTCGAGTTGGTATTTTATATATTAAACGCACCATCCCGTACTCTTGGCGCATATCAAGCATCATACCCTTGCGAGGCCCAAGGTTTTCAATTACAGACCCCATAACATCTTCAGCCACATCAATGGTCAACTCTTCAAATGGTTCGCACATTTTACCGTTTATCTCACTCATAATTACCCGAGGCATTGTTACTTGTAATTCGTAACCTTCTCTGCGCATTTTTTCAATAAGTACACTAAGGTGAAGTTCTCCTCTGCCAGAAACCTTACACCCAACTTCATCGGTTAAATCTTCCACATCAAGCGCGACATCAGAAAGCATTTCTCTTTGAAGGCGCTCCCTTATGTGGCGTGATGTAACAAATTTGCCCGACCTGCCAGAAAATGGCGAATCATTCGGCAAAAAATTCATTGTAATTGTTGGCGGGTCAATTCTTGGGCCTGTAATTACACACGGGGCATTGGGGTCGGTTACTGTTTCGCCCATTGTTACATGCTCAATACCGGCAAGTGCAACAACTTGCCCTGCGTGCGCTTCTTCAATTTGCTCAAGCTCATTGCCAACAAATTGATATATTTTTGTTATTCGTGCCTTTGTTAAGCTTTTGCCGTCGCGCGTAACACAAATATCCTGATTTATTTTAACACTGCCGCTTGATATTTTACCAACAGCAAGCCTTCCTAGAAATGAACTAAACTGCAGTAAGCTTACAAGCATTGCAAATGTTTCATCTGGCTTGCCGCTTGGAGGCGGTATGCGCTTAATAATCTTTTCAAATAGCGGTTTCATACCACTGTTTTTATCGCCTTCCTTATCAAGGGCATAGCCGTCACGAGCAGAGGCATAAATAATAGGAAAATCTAAGATATGGTCTGGGGCATCAAGTTTCCCCATCAGGTCAAAAACCTGGTCAACAACCCATTCCTTGCGAGCATTGGGCCTATCTATTTTGTTTACAACAACAATTATTGGCAAGTGCAAATTCAAAGCTTTTTTTAGCACAAAATATGTTTGCGGCATTGGGCCCTCGGCGGCATCAACAAGCAACAAAACACCGTCGGCCATTTTTAAAACGCACTCAACCTGACCGCCAAAATCGGCATGGCCCGGCGTATCAATTATGTTTATCCAGTAATCGCCATATTTAAATGAGCCGTTTTTTGCCATTATGGTAATGCCTCTTTCGCGCTCTTGATCCATAGAGTCCATCATTCGCTCTGAAACCACCTGATTTTCGCGAAACAATCCGCTTTGCCGAAATAATTGGTCAACCAATGTTGTTTTGCCATGGTCAACATGGGCGATAATTGCAATGTTTCTAATTTTAGACATATCCATTTGTTTGTTCCTCTCCATGTTATTAAAAAAATTAACGCGCATTAGTAATGCCGTGTGCGCGTTAAAGACACTTGCTAATGAAAATTATGCTTTAATTATAATCAATTGTCCCAAGTACCTAATCTCGCTGGGTCAACCGAATTTATATTGTACACTAAATGAAGCAATAAGAAAAATTTACCTAATATAAAAAAGCAACCACAAGGCAAGTTGCCCAGCGGTTGCTTTTGTAAGCTGCAAACTTTGATTATTTTAGAAGCTTGCGTTTGCAATAACACAAACCGGCAAAAATCCGCCCTTGTGTATTACATTAACCAAACCAATTTGAACACCTTTTAATTTATCCGCAACATTTATAAAACCCCATTGCAAACCTGTAACATCATTGGCACCATTATAAAAACCCAACTGCACACCTTTAACAACATTTGCTTTTGAAACAAATGAATACTGCACACCCTCAATTTTGCTATCTACACCACCAAAGATCCATGCGAGTTGCAAACCCTCAACGGTATCAACATTTGAAGCAATGCTAAGATCAAGGCCTGAAACCGCTTTGTCTGACGGAATGCTTAACTCCGGCACTAAAGAAAGCTTTACCGGCGTTGCCGCGCTTGCAACCATAAACACCGACACCAACAACGCAAGAACTAAACCTGCTTTTGTTACCATTTTCATCTGCAACCCCCTTTCGTCTCGCCAATAGCGGACTTTTTATTTTTGCCGCTTTGCGGCAAAATTCAGCTCTGCACGCTCTCTATTTTTTGTGGTTTGTTATTCTGCCAAGCAAAATCAATTACACTATGCTTTAAACTTGTCATTTGAGCTATATTATAGCTCTTTTAAACCCAATAAAATACCAACACAGGGTTACTTTTTTAGATGACTTGAGGGGGAGGTACCCAAGAGCATCGCTTCAACAGCTCTAATAGCATCAACAGCAGAGCTTGTTATGCCACCGCTATAGCCCGAACCTTCACCTATTGGGTATAAGTTCTTAATATTTACCGACTCAAAGTTTTTGTTGCGTGTAATTTTTATAGGGCATGTAGTTCTCGTTTCAGGGCCAAGCAAAATGGCATCATCTGAAACAAACAGCGGATAATCTTCTTTCCAACTTTTAAACGCACTTAAAAGAGAGTCATTAACAAACTGCGGAAAAATGGAGTGCAGGTTTACAGCAACCGTTCCAGTTTTACACGAGTTTTTATTCAAGGTGCCCGATATTTTAGCAGATAAATAGTCCATTAAATTCTGCGCAGGCACTTGCCATGTACCACCTGATGCGATAAATGCTTTTTGCTCAATATCTCTTTGAAACTCAATACCCGACATAGGACTATCTGACTTATAATCGCTCTTATGGCATGTTACAACTATTGCCGAATTTGAAAATACCGATGCGCGAGCAGAGTAACTCATACCATTTACAACCATCAAACCATTTTCAGACGAAGCATTTACAACCTCGCCGCCTGGGCACATACAAAATGTGTATACGCCGCGCCCAATTTTTCGATTGGTATATGTAAAAGAATAATTAGCCGCACCAATATTTTTAAAGTTTTTATATTTATTACCGTATCTCATAAGATTAATAGTTTCTGACGGGTGTTCTATTCTCACGCCAACAGAAATTGGTTTTTGCTCAATAGCAATACCATTTTCATAAATCATTTTAAATGTATCGCGGGCACTGTGCCCAACTGCAAGATAAATAATTGACGAAAAATATTCTTTGCAATCATTAATTCGCACACCAACAGCTTTATCACCAGAGATAATAAGTTTGGTCATTTTTGAACTGTAATGTATCTGCCCGCCATTTTTAAGAATGTAGTTGCGCATATTGCAAACTATTTTGCAGAGTACATCGGTTCCTAAATAAGGTTTGGCAATGTATTCAATTTCAGAAGGTGCGCCAAACCTTATAAATGTATTCAATACTTTATTTACATATACAGAATTATTCACTCTTGAAAACAGCTTACCATCTGAGTATGAACCGGCTCCACCTTCGCCAAATTGAATGTTTGACTCGGTATTAAGCACCCTTCGTTCAATAAAATTTTTAACATCAATGTGGCGCTCTTCTATTTTCTTGCCGCGTTCAAATATTATGGGTTTAATGCCGCTATCAATCGGCTCAATAGCGGCAAAAATACCAGCAGGACCAAAACCAATAATTATTGGTCTGTCTTTAACCCGAATTTTCTTTGTATTTGGTGCTACGGTAGTATTATATTCAGGAAAGCTTTCTTTGTTTTCAAAATCATCAGATATGTTAATTGCAAGCGACACATCGTAGTAAAATTGCTCTAAGTTTTTAATGTTAAGGGTTTTGTTGAGTATTTTTATAACTTTTACTTTACCTGAGCAAACACCTAACTTTTTTGAAGTAGCTAAAATATACTCATCAAAAGTGTCTTTTTCAACCGCAATTTGCAAGTTGCTTACAATTAAATTCAAGTAAACTCCCCCGCCATTGGCGGGGTCAGCCTCGGGCTGACTCCTTTCGATTATCTAGATGACACAGTTTAACTTACAAACAATTCCTTGTTATAAAAATAGGCAAAACCTGACACTAACAAAAAATTGCTGGTGGCAGGTTTATCCTATTATAATTTTATTACAAATTATTTATCGTTTTTTTCTACAAACTTTTTTATGTCTTCAATGGTTTCCAAAATAAGTTTTGCTTTCTTTAAACCAAACTGAAACGGGAACTTGTCATCTTCCGAACTTTTAAGCACAATCATTGCATTACCTTTAAACTCCGACTCAGACACAAACGCCATAATTAACTCCCCCTTTTTTTATTTTTGATTTTAACAATAATTATATATTTAAATCATATATGGCTTATAAATGCTTATTGATGATACAACAATAGTAAAGCACTCTGCAAGTTTTTGTCCAACCTATATTAAATACTGCCCAGCATTTTTTTGCAATTTTACTTTGCCGTTGCTTCTACAACCTTTATGGCAAGCTCAATAGCAGAGTTTAAATCATCCATACTAAAAACCGCAGTTGGCGAGTGAATATACCTTGTAGGTATGCTTAAAACTCCTGTGAGAATTCCCTCGCGGTTCATATGTATCATTGCGCCATCTGTCATACCGCCATCAATAATATCTATTTGGTGTTTGATATTGTTTTTTTCGGCCGCGCCAATTATCAAATCTCTTACTTTTTGGCAAACCATTACACCGCGGCCGGATGCCTCAATAGTTGTTATAGCAACACCGCCGCCAAGCTTTAATGACGATTCAGTTTCTTTAATTAACGGTGTATCGCCAGCTATAGCTGTATCAATTGCCAATGCAAAGTCGGGAGCTATCTTAAAAGATGCGGTTTTTGCGCCTTTTAAACCTACCTCTTCTTGAACAGTTGCAACAGCATAAACCTCCGCGTTAACTTTAAGCTTCTCCATTATTTTAATTAAGGCATAACAACCTATGCGGTTATCTACAGCTTTACCATACATTAAATCATTATGCAAAACACCGGCATTTGGCTCAAAGATAACCTGATCACCAATTGACACCCTTGCAAGCGCATCTTCTTTGGTTTTTGCGCCGATATCAATAAACATTTCATCGTGTTTTATAACCTTTTTTTTCTCTTCATCTTTTTGCAAATGCGGCGGCTTTAAACCAATAATGCCAAAAACATCTGCCTTTTTTGACTTTATTATAACGCGCTGACCAACCAGCACACGGTCATCTATACCGCCGATTTTTATAAAATTTAAAAAACCCTCTTTTGATATGTGCTTTACAACAAGGCCAATTTCATCCATGTGAGTGGCAAGCATTATTTTTTTACCACCCTTACCCTTTCTGGCTATAACATTACCGAAATCATCAATGGTTACATCATCGCAGGTTTTTAAAAGCTCACCTTTCATAATTTCAGCAATTTCCGACTCATAGCCCGAAACACCAGAAGACATCAAAACCTTTTTTAACAAATTGTCCATTTTAATCTCCACTTTTTATTTATTATTTATTAGCTCACTGTACAAATTTGTTTTATTTTACATCTTAGGCAGGGCATTATCAACCAAATTTATTTACCTACCATTGGCAAAAAAATTTAAATTATTGGATAATTTATATTAAATTTGCCAG
>Ga0265297_10005338_pt1 | contig 19701 bp, 21 predicted proteins | sample Munlanlwell13791_FD_192502 | JGI IMG/M metagenome (GOLD analysis project Ga0265297, IMG submission 192502) | Leachate microbial communities from a municipal landfill in Southern Ontario, Canada - Leachate well 137-91 | ecosystem: Engineered > Solid waste > Landfill > Unclassified | place...
GGTCTATGCTCCGGCCCTCTCAATTGCACGCTATTCTGACAGGCGTTTTGTGAGCCGATATGTAAAGAACCTGGCCTGTATCTCTCATACCGTGCGGAATCGCATCCAGAAGGTATACCTTCGTGATGCCAGCGTGCTCTATCCTCCTGTCCACACTGATCGCTTCACCTGGAAACCCTCAGAGGGTTACTGGCTCTCTCTGGGAAGGGTGGATAAGTGGAAGAGGGTAGACCTCCAGGTGAAGGCTTTCTCGGAGATGCCCGACAAGACGCTGATAGTTGTTGGCCGGGTATATCCCGGATTTGAACATCTTGAAAAGCATGCACCCCCCAACATCATCTTTTACCATTCCAGGACAGAGGAGGAGATGATTGACCTGTACTCCCGCTGCGAGGGATTCCTCACCACGGCAATTGATGAAGACTTCGGGATCACTCCCCTTGAGGCGATGGCAAGTGGAAAACCCGTGGTTGCAGTCAGGGAGGGGGGATACCAGGAGACCGTCGTGGATGGGATGTGCGGCAGGCTGGTTGCACCCACCACTGGTGCCATCCAGAACGCGGTCCGGGAGGTGGGGCAAAATCCTGATTCCTTCAGGGATGAATGCAGGAAGAGGGCAACACTGTTTGATTACCGTGAATTTTCCCGTCAGGCTCGGGACCTTGTCGACAGTCTCACACCCTAACCTGGGGATAGGATCCGGGGGAACAGGGTTCCGGCCCCGATGCATGGGACATGTGAGTCGGATCGACAGTCAATCTCTTTGATATATCCTTGTTCTCTGAAAAACCCCAAAGAATTTTAATGGAAGGGTTATAACATGTGCTAAAGTGTACGGGGATAGGAGAACATGGATTCACCCGATTTTATGCGATACAGGAAATACCTGATAATCATTTTTCTGGCAATCCTTGCCATTTTCATGCTGTGGATACGGATGCTCCCTTCAGCCAGCGTGGCATCGACTGATATCCTGAACCTGGTAGGGAGCGATGACCCCCTCTACAATTTGCGGCAGATAGAGCAGATGAATGTGAACTTTCCGAACTACAGCTGGTTCGAGGCCATGACCCTGTATCCGACCGGGCAGGTCATCCACTGGGGCCCGCTCTTTATCTGGATAATATCGGGCCTCTGCCTTCTGACCGGTGCGACCACGAGGCCTGAAATAATATCTCTCGCGCTCACAATCCCCCCAATCATGGCCGCCATCATGGTCCCGGTCATATATCTTCTGGGAAAGAAGATCTCGGGATTTTCATGCGGCCTCCTTGCCGCATTTTTCATCGCGGTGGTAAGCGGGCAGTTCTACTTCCGGTCCCTGTACGGGTATCTGGATCACCATATCGCCGAGGTGCTTTTCAGCACAGTCTTTTGTCTGTGTTATATCTGGGTCCTTGTGTACACACGAGAACACCCCGTTGACTTTACCAGGAAGGAGACCCTGCGAATCCCCATCATCATGTCTGTTGCATGCGGGGTTGCTTATATCCTGGGGCTCCTCGTGATGCCAACCATGGTCCTTTTTGCCCTTATTGCAGCGTTATTTACGTTTATTCAGTGCATCTGGGATTTTTTCCGGGGTATTCGGGCAGATTCTCTCCTGCTCATCAATATCGTCACGTTCGGGATCGCTGCAGCGAGTTTTCTCATATTCGGGGTGCACAAGGAAGGCCTGCAGTTCGACTATTATACGCTGGGGCATCCTCTCGCATATATTCTCATTATCGTCGCGACTGCCATCCTTTTCATGTTCTCAAGAATATTCCAGAAAAGGGGGCCGGTCCAGTATGCAGGGGCGCTTGCAGGACTGGTGATTGGCGTTCTTGCGGTCTTTGCCGTGGCGCTTCCCGGAGTATTCACCACGTTCACGGAGAGCACCATACAGTTCTTCGGCCAGAATCCGCTCTACCTGACCATCCAGGAGGCACGTTCATGGACCATCAATGAGGCCTGGGACAGCTTCAATATCGGCCTTATCCTGATGGCACTTGGCCTTCTGGTCCTCCTGTACACCCTCTGGAAGGAGAAGAAAGCAGAACACCTTTTTGTGGTAATCTGGGCCCTTCTCATCATCTATTCCACCTGGCAGCATATACGGTATGAATACTACTTTGTGGTGCCCCTTGCCCTGCTCTCCGGGGTCTTCGCGGGAGCAGTCATTGACTGGGGTGGAAAAGATATCCTGGGCCTTTTTTCTGGAAAGAGAGGAAAGGCAGACGCTGCCGCGGAAACCGCGACCACAAAGGAGAAACAGAAGGGGAAGAAACATTCAAAAGCGGCACCCGCAAGGAAGAACGTGAATTACCTGAGTCTTGGGGCGGTTGCCCTGGTGCTGATCCTCACCGTTGTGTTTGCGTACCTTTCCGTTTCATACGCATACACTGTCTCCTCGTCCGGGGGTATCCGCATGAACCCTGACTGGAGGGAGTCACTTGAATGGATGGAAATCCATACACCCGACACGGGTGTGAACTACTATCGCATGTATGATGGCGCCACCTTCGAATATCCCGAACAGTCCTACGGGGTGATGTCATGGTGGGACTATGGCCACATGATTACCTACATTGCAAAGAGGATTCCCAATGCGAATCCCTTCCAGGCGGGGGTTTCGGGAGAGAATGGTGCAGCCTCATTCTTTATCACCGAGAGCGAGGAGAAGAATTCCGCCATTGCCGATGCTCTCGGTGTCAGGTATGTGATGACGGACATAGAGATGGATGTCGGGAAATTCTGGGCCATGGCAACCTGGTACAATTCGAGTGCGGGGCAGGAACCCTACGTGGAATTCCTCCTCGTCCCAGAAGAGTCGCATTCTGGAGGTTATGATCCGTTCACCCTCTATGAAGCCTCGTATTTCCGGACTATGATTTCCAGGCTGCATAACTTTGACGGATCCATGGTTGAACCAGGGCAGGTTTACTACGTCGAGATAAATGACAGGCTCTCATCAACCCCGGTAGCAACCAAAGCCGTGATCATGAATGTCCAGGAAGCCCGGGCAGCTGTGGATGCATATAATAACAATGCAGCGACGGGAACCCGGGCAATGGTCCTCTCAACGGGAATTCTCTCACCCCACGACCCGATACCCGCGCTCAGGCAGTATCGCCTCGTGCATGAATCACCGACCAACATCCTGACTCAGTCTCCCCCTGATATCAAGTACGTGAAGGTCTTCGAATACGTACCCGGTGCGAGGATAAAGGGAAGCGGTGTCATCGCAATTGATCTTGTGACCAATACAGGAAGGGAATTCACATACCGCCAGGCAAGTTCCGGTGATGGATTCATCGTCCCCTATGCAACGTCGGGCTCATCAAATGAGGTCAAGGCAAAAGGAAAATACCGGATCGAGGGGACAGGCCAGGAATTCGACGTATCAGAGCAGGCCGTCATGCAGGGGCTGCAGGTCGGGTGAATGGCACCCCGGTGCTCGGTTATTTTTGGAGAGGAATTCACATCCCATGACCTGAGCTGGCACGAGGAGAACAGCCAGCGCCTCGTCCGGGCACTTACCGGGCTGCCTCATGACATCACGAGGAGGCCCGTAGAGGTTGCAACCTATGACGACCTCGCCCGTGTTCACCACCCGCGGCATATCAGAATGATCGAGGAATTGTGTGCCTATGGCGGCAGGCGTTACCTCGACATGGACACATACGTCACCGAAGAGTCCTTCCAAGTGGCGCTCTGTGCAGCAGGATCTTCAATTGCAGCCGCCCGCCTGGCACTGGAAGGGGAACACTGTTTTGCCCTTATCCGCCCGCCCGGGCATCACGCCGAGCCGGACAGGGCAATGGGGTTCTGCCTCTTCAATAATGCAGCAGTGGCTGCGGCATGGGCGCTTGAGCGTGTTGAACGGGTTGCCATCGTCGACTGGGATCTTCATCACGGAAATGGCACACAGAAGATATTCTACCAAAGTGACAGGGTTCTCTTCTGCTCAATCCACCAGAATAACACATTTCCATGGAGTGGCTGGATCGATGAAATCGGTGAAGGCCGGGGGCGGGGTTTTACTCTGAACGCCCCCATCCACCCTGGTTGTGGAATAGGGGATTATGCCATGGTTTTCTCACATGTATTTGTCGATGCGATCACGCATTTCAACCCGGATCTCGTGATCATCTCGGCAGGACAGGACCCCCTGGGAGACGATCCCAAGGGAGCGATGCGGCTCTCTCCAGCTGATTTCGGGGTGCTCACTTCAATGATCAGGGATGTGAGCCCCTGTCCGCTCTCCCTTGTTCTTGAGGGTGGTTACGGTCCGTCGCTTGGGGCGGCGATAGGGTGCATCCTCGACGTATTAAAGACCGGAAAATGCCCGGAACCGCCGGATTCTCCCGCCCGGGAGAGCACCCGGAGGATTGTCCGTCTCCTGAAAAAAGTGATGGTATAAACACTGGATCCCTGGGATTCGGGGTATCATGCCGGATTCGTGATCTTCCGGTTTTTATGGAGGTGTGAAACTTCAAGACCCGGGACCACAACCCTGACCACCGGGACCGGAGTTTGGGGGAGATCCACCACGCACACTCGTTCGACGTTGCCCCTCAATTCATCCAGAATGTGGTGGATATCTTCGTCAATCCATGAGGAGCTTACATTCCGCAGGCTGGAAAGTGGGCTCTCTGGAGCCTCCGCGAACCACTCACGGTTGATCCGCTTCATCCGATCGTACCCCACCCTGGATAAGAACGTCTCCCTGCTCGGTGAGATGAGGTCTCCATGCAGGTAAGAAGCCCGGTTAAATGCAACATCGATAAGCGCCCGGATCACGGCAATCTCAGGATCAGGATGACACCCCGACCCCATCAACAGGAGTCCGGGATCCTTTTTTGCAGGGTCATCGGATGCAGCAGCAATCACCGGGATATTCGTACGGCCATGAAGGTGCCAGAGGTGAATCACAATACCTGCATTCCTGAACTTTTCAAGGAGTGTATATGCCTGACCATCAGAATCGACCGAGATCTTCGTTCCCATGTTCCGGAGCCTCTCAGCGCGACTCATCGCATCGCATTCGAGCAGCTCAAGGAGGCTGTACAGGATTGCCTCTTCCCGGACGTTCCCGCTGGCAAGCCCTAACGGATCGCTCTGGAAAAGCGGCATGGTCATTCCCATGGTATCATAGGGAAAGTAGACTGCATTGCTTGGTATCAGGATCTCCTCATTGTTCAGGATGTCTGATGCCATGGTCCAATGCAGTTTTTCCCCTCTCTCAAGGGGCCGGGGAAGAATGAGAGATGCCGGGTCCACCGCCTTTGTCATTCCCACTTCCTCGAAACTGGCATAATGCATCTGTTCCCCGTGAAACTCACCATAATACCGTTCAATTGCCGCCATCATCGAGGAAACACGCGCCAGCACACGTTCGATTCCTTTTCCGGGATGCGTGTTCGTTCCCCCCCGCGGGACCCGGGAGCGGGTGCAATAGCAGCAGGGGATTCCTACACTGTCACTTCCGGTGATATCTGTCAGGGGGCTTGCACCGATTGTTTTCATCAGGGGAAGCGCCCGCTTTTCGGTCTCTTCCGGGGAGTGGGTCCGGTGGGTACCGTTGAAGAAGTGTTTCTCAACCCGATTCAGTTCGCAAGCCATCTATAGGGGATATGCCGGGATTAGTTTTATAGTTTCCAAGCACCGGTGATTGGTGTATGCAGGATGAGGAAGTGGAAGTAGGCATGAGGGTCCGGTATCACCGGACCGGGACAACAGGACGAGTGATTGCCCTGGAAAGAGAAAGGGGGGAATTATATGCCGAACTTGACAATACCAATCTCTTCTACAGGGTCGATCAGCTGGTTCCTGCAAAGGATTCAGGCGGAAAGGCAATGAAAACCAGTGACGACCGGATTGAACAGATAAAGAAAGAAAGGGAATACCTCACCGGTACAGGTTATCAGGATGCCATAACCCATACCGATCAGAGTTGCGAGGGCGGGGGTTAATCATTTATTGGTATGGTCGTGAGTTTTACCGACTCAACCCCTTTCTGGGACATGAGACGCTCTGCAAGGCTTTTTATTTCGGACCCGTCTCCCCGCACGAGAACCACCTCAAGGCATCTGTCATGAGTGACGTGGGAGTGCAGGGATGACTGGATAATCCCCATGAATTCATGCTGGATGTCGGTAAGCGTTGCGAGGAGGTTCCTCTGTCCGTGGTCGTAGATCATCGTGATTACCCCCTGGCGTTCTCCTTTCACATCGGACATCCATTTATAGTACGTGATGTAATTCCGGATGGCATCCCGGATTCCTTCTGACCGGGATGAATATCCACGGTAATTGATGATCTCGTCAAATTTGTCGAGTAAATTTTTTGGGAGGGATATCCCGATACGCGAGAGCTCGGTATCAATTGTCATGGTAAAATTCCTGTTCTCACAGGGATCTCACCCATTGGAATAATAAATACTTCTGAAAAAGAGTCACACGGTGTGGTACTTCGTGTTATGAAAGGGCTTCCTGAATCATGAGTGACACGGCAGTCATATTTTTAAGAGTTCCTCCCCACAATTTATACGATTCATGTCAACTCCATCCTGTGCTTCATTCACCGAGAAAGGACTCCGGGAAAAGAACGAGGATGCATCCCTTGCCGTTGAGGTACAAGGAATGTATCTTTTTGCAGTAGCCGAAGGCATGGGAGGGCCTGAAGAGGGACCCAGTGCGGCAGAGATTGCAGTGAATGCCCTACGCGATGGTATCCCCCAGGAAATGACACATTTGCCAGATGTCCTGGAATCGTGCCTGATCAATGCTGATACCGCCCTCTACTCCCTTCAGGAGGCAAACCCCACAAGTGAACCCCCCGCAGTGTCAATGACCCTTGCAGTGGTTCGGCCTGGTGGGGAATGTGTCGTGAACAGTCCGGGACAGCGAAAGTTGTTTTTTATTGACCGGGGCGTGCATGCGGGGGAAGGAACGGACAGAGGTGAAGGGAATGAGGGGTTCCTCCATGATCCCGGTGCCGGGATGCATGAAGCGCATCTCCCTCCCGGATTCCTTGTCATCTGTTCGGATGGGGTCACCGATTTTTTATCCGACAATCGCATCCTTGAGATTATCAGCGAGAGGGGGGACGATCTTGACGACGCCTGCCATAAGATCGTATACGAAGCGTTCCAGAATGGAAGCGATGATAATATGACCGTGGTCATGGTCAGGCAACCGGAAACGTGATATGCTGAATCCGCCTCATGGTGAAGGAGGATAACCCTGGTGGCGGTCTCTTCAAGGTCCTGGTGGAGATAGACATTGGATAGCCTTACTCATGCACTCGTTGCAGTATTGCTCTTCAATGCTCCATTCTCCGGTCAGGCGGTGCTCTTTGGAATACTTGGGGCAACCCTCCCCGATATTGATATCCTTCTAAAAAAAATCTCTGACCGCGATCCGGAACTCTTCGCATTCAGCCACGGCGGATTCACCCACAGCATTGCCGGTATCCTTGCTGTTTCCGCAGGGATCGTGATCGGGTTTCTTTTGTGGCAGAATCTTGCAGGCCGGACAGGGGATCTCTCTTCCCTTTTCCTGGTATGTGCGTTCGCATGTGCTGGCGGTATGACACATGTGATGCTTGATGTCCTCGCATTTCCCGGAATCCCGCTCCTGTATCCTTTCACCGCGAGAAAATTCACCGCAGGAATTTTTGCCGGGCCGAGCCTGGTATTCCTAGGTGTAAGCCTGGGGCTTTTCCTGCTGTTTTTATTCGGGTACCCGGTTCTTCCCGCACTCCCTGCCGTTGCGGTGTGTGGAGGGGTATACCTCCTGATACATGTACTCCTGAAGGTGTTCGTCGGGTTGAAACACAAGGGTATTACAATCCCCACGTATAATCCCCTGAAATGGCTGGTCATCCAGGGATCAAGCGATTCCTTCACCGTCTATCGGACAGGACTCCTGGCCGAAAATGGCAATATGACCGTATATCCAAGGTATGATGGCGTGAACCCCGAATTCATTCACCGCCATATGAGCGATCCGGAGCTGCAGCGGCTTGCATATTATTCCTACATCATGGTGGCAGGATCAGAAGGGGATACCGTCGTGATCCGGGATCCTCTCAGGGAAGACGGGACGCTCTTCTATCCCCCGGCGTTTACCCGGGTGAGCATACCTAAAGATTGAGATAGCGAATGTATGGGGTTCCCGGACACTGCCTTGCAACAATCCCGACGAGTGTCTATATCAGGAATGCAACCCCAAAAAAAGAAAATCCTACGCTCACAGGGTATTAAGTATGAGTGTTTTTAAATAGATCAGGGAGGTTTGATCGGCATTGCATGATGTGACAATTCCCAGTGTGAATATCGGTGTGGTCGGCCACGTTGACCATGGAAAAACAACCCTGGTCTATGGCCTTACCGGATCCTGGACAGACAGACACAGCGAGGAGATAAAGCGGGGGATCTCTATCCGACTGGGATATGCAGATGCTACATTCTACCGGTGCGAACAGTGCACCGGACCGGAAGCATATGGGACCCATCCAGAATGTCCTGTATGCGGGAGCAAGGCGGTTCCGTTCCGATCGGTGTCATTTGTCGACGCTCCGGGGCACGAGACACTCATGGCAACCATGCTGTCGGGTTCAGCCCTCATGGACGGCGCCATGCTGGTCATCGCGGCAAACGAGACCTGCCCTCAGCCCCAGACCAAGGAGCACCTTATGGCCCTTGAACTGGTGGGGATCACACGGATCGTGATAGTCCAGAATAAGATTGACGTGGTGCCCCAGAAAGAAGCCCTGAAACACTATGAGCAGATCAAAAATTTCGTGAAGGGAACAATTGCTGAAAACGCCCCTATAATCCCTGTATCTGCTCAGAAATCCATCAACATGGGCGCCCTGGTCCAGGCCCTTGATCAGACCATACCGATCCCCGACCGTGACCCAAATGCCAGACCGATGATGCTCCTTGCGAGGTCATTTGACATCAATAAGCCAGGATCAAACTGGCGGGATCTCAAAGGGGGTGTAATCGGGGGATCTCTGATCAGGGGGATGCTGAAGGAATCTGAGGATATCGAGATCCGTCCCGGCAGGCAGGTCCAGGCTGAAAACCGGGTGCGCTGGGAGCCGATAGAGACCAAGATCACCACCATCAATGCCGCTTTAAAGAAAGTGGTCGAAGCCACTCCTGGAGGGCTTCTTGGGATAGGAACGAAACTTGACCCGGCACTGACCAAGAGCGATGCCCTCGCGGGACAGGTTGCCGGTCATCCGGGAAATCTTCCCCCGGTATGGGACAAGGCACGTTTCAGTGTAACCCTCATGGAAAGGGTGGTTGGTGCAAGCAGCGAGACGCATATAGAGCCCCTGAAGCATAACGAACCCCTCATGCTCTCTGTGGGGACGGCTGTCACAGTGGGGATTGTCGTGAACACGAAAAAGGACTGGGTGGAGGTCACCCTGAAGCGACCAGTGTGTGCGGAGATCGGGGCCAGGATCGCAATCAGCCGACAGATTGGAGGGAGATGGCGCCTGATTGGGATGGGTGTGCTGACCGAGTGAACATCCTCCTGGATGCCAATGCCCTGATGATCCCTTTTCAGTTCAGGGTCGATCTCTTTGATGAGCTGAGAAACCTTATTGGGGCATATGAACCACTGATACTGACAGAAATAATCAATGAACTGAGAGGGCTTTCCCTAGGCAGGGGGAAAGGAGGGAGTGCAGCTCGTTCTGCGCTCCTCCTTGCCAGCCGGTGTATTGAGACGGGAAGCGGGTATTCTGAAGGGACCGTCGATGAAAAGATCCTCCGGTTCGCTGGAGAGCACGGGTGCATGGTCTGCACCAACGACAGGGATCTCCGGGACCGGCTTCTTTCCCGGCGGATTCCGGTGATTACACTTATGCAACAGAAAAAGCTTGGTATATTGAGAAGATAACGGGAGAGAGTGGCGCATGTATTACAAGATGCAACTGGCGGACAAGGTCCGGGTGCCTCCCAATCGCCTGGGCGAGGAGCTTACGAAGGTCATCCTCGACGTGCTCCAGGATCACCTGGAGGGAAGCATCGATAAGGAGATCGGTATTTTTATTGCCATCACCAAGGTGCTGAAGATCGGTGAGGGAGAGATCGTCCCCGGCGATGGCGCAGTATACTATGACGTGGATTTCGAGGCAGTCGTAATCCGCCTGACACTTCAGGAGGTAATCGAGGGACTGGTAGTGGAGACCACCAGTTTCGGTGCGTTCGTGAGCCTGGGACCGATTGATGCGATGCTCCATGTGAGCCAGATATCCGATGAATACATCAATTATGACGAGAAAAATGCCCGGCTCATCTGCCAGGAGTCGAAGCGTTTTATTGGTGTTGGCGAACCAGTCCGTGTTCGCGCGGTGACCCTCTCACTCAACGAGAGGGAGCCGCGTGACAGCAAGATCGGGCTGACCATGCGGCAATCTGGTCTTGGCACCGCGCGCTGGCTCGAAGAAGACCTGCTGAAGGAGAAAGAGAAAGAGAAGGAGAAGGGTGGAGAACGTGGCAGCCGTTAGGAAAAAGCTGGTGCATGTCTGCAGGGAATGCCACAGGGTAGTGGAAGGTGAGGCGTGTGCGGTGTGCGGGAGTTCAAACCTGTCAACGGACTGGGCAGGGTACCTGGTTATCATCGATCCCAAGCGATCCGACGTGGCCAGGAAAATGAACATCACACTTCCTGGCAGGTATGCCCTGAAGGTTCGTTGATGCTCCGCCTGCCAGAAGACCGCCGCCATCTCTTCCAGTCCCCTTTTGGTGAACTCATGGATGAGGTTACCCGCCTCTCCTGCACACTTCGCGCGAGAACATTCTATACCGTCGGGGACGTGGTAACTCACAATGTCCTGAAGATGGGGCTGCTCCCCGCGGTGGCGGTTGTGGATGGATATACCATGAGGATGCCCTGCACCCGGACTCCTGAGGTGTTTCCCACGGTATTTCATGCGGAGAATCCTCCTGGAACTATCACGGAGATGCTTGTTGAGGCATTGCAACATGCCCTTGCACAACCCCCTGCTCTCGTCATCGTCAGGGGAGAGGAAGACCTCGCGGTTATCCCCCTTGTCCTTGAAGCTCCTTCAGGAGGCATAATTCTCTATGGTCAGCCTGGTCGGGGGGTAGTGGTCCGGGAAATCGATGATGAGGCCAGGAAAGATGCAAAAAAGCTCATGGAATGTTTTATTGAGGAATCAGATGAGTTTTTAAGCTCAAACTGTCCTGAAGAAACCGCATGGGAGATAGACTATAAATAACTTCGAATCAAATCGTATGAGGATACCGATGGAATTTGAGGTCACCAGGGATATAAGGAATGAACTGCTTGGGCGGAGAGAGGTCGATTTCTCCCTCTCCTTCGATGGTGCAACACCTTCGAGGATGCAGGTCGTTGGCAAATTGGCGGCGGTGTTGAACGTCCCGGAGAAACAGGTGGCACTGGACTCTCTGAAAACCAGTTTTGGGCTTACTGCATGCACAGGAAGTGCAAGAGTATACGATACCGAGGAGCGCCGGAACCAGATCGAACGCGCATTTGTCCTCACACGGGGAGTGCCGAAACCCAAGGAAGAGGGTGCTTGAAGTATGGCTGCAAAGAAAAAGGCCAAGGCAGCGTCAGCGAAGAGAAGCGCCTACTACAAGATTGAAGATGGCAAGGTCGCATTCAGCAGGAAATACTGCCCAAGGTGCGGGCCTGGAGTGATCCTGGCTGACCATAACGACAGGGCTGCCTGCGGAAAGTGCGGGTACACTGAATTCAAGAAAGCATGAAAATACCAGAGGCATTTTCATCCGCATAATGCCTCAAAACTCCGATCCCATCAATGCGGGAAGAAACAAGGATGCCGGAGGCATTTTCATACCGGCAATATTTTTTGCACCGATTACCTCTTTTAGATTGAATGTGCGCGCAGGCCTGGACATTTTCATATGAATAAGAGAAAATCCAGAGTTCCCGGACAAATCCTCGGGATTGAAGGGACTGCATGGAATCTGAGTGCGGCACTTTTTGATACCGATCTTATCGCCCTGTACTCGAGGCCATACCAGCCATTGCAGGGGGGTATCCATCCCCGTGAGGCAGCCCAGCACCATGCATCTGAAATGAAAGAGGTTATCCGGCAGGTGCTCACAGACCCCTCACACATTTCAGGTGTTGCTTTCTCAATGGGACCGGGACTGGGCCCCTGCCTGCGGACGGTGGCGACTGCTGCGAGGGCACTCGCCCTCTCGCTCGATGTTCCCCTGGTCGGCGTCAATCATTGCATTGCGCACATTGAGATAGGCCGTTTTGCCACGGGGTGTGAGGATCCTGTGGTCCTCTACGCAAGCGGTGCAAATACCCAGGTAATCGGATACCTGAACTCCAGGTACAGGATTTTCGGAGAGACCCTGGATATCGGTCTTGGCAATGCGCTGGACAAATTCGCCCGTGGGAAGGGGCTCCCGCATCCCGGAGGTCCGGCGATTGAGAAGTTGTCAGAAACAGGGTCCTACATGCCACTCCCGTATACTGTCAAGGGGATGGACCTCGCGTTTTCAGGGCTTGTAAGTGCCGCAAAAGAGCAGGCTTCACCGATCGAGGATGTGTGCTTCAGCCTCCAGGAGACTGCTTTTGCCATGTGCGTGGAGGTCACAGAACGGGCACTCGCGCATACCGGTAAGGATGAGGTGCTCCTTGTGGGCGGGGTGGGAGTCAACAGGCGACTTCAGGAGATGCTTTCCGTGATGTGCGGGGAGAGAGGTGCCACCCTCTATGTTCCTGACCGGAAATACATGGGAGACAACGGGGCAATGATCGCATACACGGGGAAGATCATGCTTGAACACGGGTATGCACGAGAACCGGAGCAGTCTCATATAAATCCGAATTTCCGTTCTGACCAGGTCAGGGTTACCTGGAGAAGGGATGTGGGGGAAAAAACAAGAGGGACAGGGATCCTTCCGGATCCATCGACAGCCCGCGGAGCCGAGGCAATAGTGACCATGGAGGGGGACCTTGTGAAGAAGCAGCGGGTAAAGAAGGTATACCGGCAGCCTGCTCTCGATGAACGTCTGATTGCTGAACGAACCCGTGCCGAAGCCCGCCTGATCTCAATGGCCCGCCGGGAAGGGGTACCCACCCCTGTACTACGGGATGTGATTCATGATACCATTGTCATGGAAAAGGTGAAGGGCCCTCTCCTCAAGGAGACTCTTCTCTGCCCCGACATCGAGGAAGCAGGAAGGACCGTGGGAAGGCTCCATGCCGGGGGAATAGTGCATGGGGACCTCACGACAAGCAACATGATCATGAGAGACTCGAGATGTGTTCTCATTGACTTCGGTCTCTCAATGGTATCCAGGGAGATCGAAGCCCGGGGAGTCGATGTGCACGTGCTTTTCCAGACACTGGAGAGCACCACTGAAGCATACCCGGAACTCAAGGATGCATTTGCCAGGGGTTACCGTTCCGTGTTCGATGGTGCAGATGAGGTTCTTATGAGGGAACAGGAGATCGAGCGAAGGGGGCGCTACCTGTGAAGTTTTCGGTGGTCACCAGTAACGTCAACAAGGCACGCGAGATTGCAGCGTTCTTTCGCAATGTCGCAGAGGTTGACCATATTGACCTTGACTGCCCGGAGATAAGGGATGACGATGTGGGGGTGATTGCGAAACGAAAGGCCGAATATGCATATGCCATGCTCGGGATACCACTGATGACGGACGATACCTGTTTCTGCATCGGGGCACTCGGTGGATTTCCGGGGCCCTATGCTGCATACGTGCAGCGGACAATAGGGAATCCCGGGATTCTCCGGCTCCTCGGGGGAAAACTTGACAGAAGGGCGTATTTTGAGACGGCGATTGCCTTTGCAGACGGGGAAGGAATCAGGGTGTTCAGGGGAAAGATTGAGGGGAAGGTCGTTTCACCCAGAGGAAGCGACGGTTTTGGGTATGATCCCATTTTCGAATGGGAGGGGCGGACCCTTGCTGAATTATCCCTTGAAGAGAAGAGCCGGGTCTCTCATCGTGCACGGGCCCTGGCTCTTCTCAAAGACTGGCTGGAGACCCACTACCCGGGGGTATGAACCGTCGCGAAGAGACACAAAATCTTATGTGTCTGCAGAGCCTTTATTTAAAGACAATATAACGGTGTTCTGAAATGGCACGATTCCCGGAAGCTGAAGCAAAACTCCTGAATGTCAAGATATGCATGCGATGCAATGCGAGAAATGCCATGCGCGCGACCAGGTGCCGCAAATGCGGGTACGAGAACCTCAGGCCAAAGAATAAGGAAAGGAAAGCGTAGAGGGTTTGGTTTATTCAGGCCGAATAAAACGTCACTTTTTTCCCCTTCTCGCTGTATTCACCTTTGTAGGTCTCGATATTCCTCTTGTACCCGAGGCGGTCAGAGAATCCGAGTTCGCGGAGCCGCTCCCTTACCCGCATCACATCTGCTTCGTCCCTCCAATCAGGAGTATAGACATAGATGACTTTCCTGTTGTCCCTGGAGTCGGGATTCGGGCGGGCAGTGCTTACTTTGGCTGAGATCCCAAGTTCCTTCCTGCATGTGGCATCACGAATCCGTATCCAGGCAGAATCAATCTCCTCCGGAGGGAGGAAAATGAGCCATTTACCCGCGAGTTCATCCTCGATTGCATCAGGTTTCACATCAGGGGCATCCTGGACGATCCAGTGCATTGTGGAGGTTTTCCCTGGCATCACCCCTTCCCCCTGGCAGATGAGATCATAGACCCTTTCCGCACTCCCGTATTTTTTCTGGAGTGCTACCCCAAGTTCCGGATAATCAGTGCAGAATTTCTGGAAAAGTGACAGGAAATGGTCGTGAAAGTCGATCCGGCTCTCTACCAGTGAGAAGAGGAACTGGCCACGGTCCTGCATCTCCCGGTTCAGCAGGTGGAAGAGGAGGCCGCATGCCACATCCGGGAGCGTATCCGGATCGATCGTACTCATACATTAGGATTGCCTGAGCCGGGAAAAAAGGTATTGATAGGGAAGATTCTAGGGCTTGAGAGCAGTGACGACAGTGTGTGCGGCATGTTCCCCCGAGAGGAGCATGCCACCAAAAATCGGTCCCATCCGGTGTTCACCGGCAACTGCGTTGGCAGCCATGCCGCATACCACAAGCCCCGGAAAAATCTCCCTGGTATGGGAGATGATCCTGGATTCTGCACGATCAGCCCACATGAAGCCTTCTCCACGGACTTTCACGTCACCACCCTTCTTTTCCACGAGTCTTGCAAGCACTGCGTCGTGTCCGGTCGCATCAACGGCCATCCGGCACCCCATGGTGAGTGGATCCACATGAAGACCGGTCATTTCAACCGGGCTCCAGTTGACCACGAGCCCTGAGAGGTGTCCGTCTCCCCTGATCATCACATCCTCAACGGAGAAGAGGTTGAAGAATTCAACGCCTGCATCGCATGCTGCAGCGGTGAGTTTCGAGACCGCCTCAACGGACCCTGCGACATAATACCCGTTTCCATACGGGGAATGAGCGATATCAAACCGTTCAAGGAGTCCTTTTGCCTGTTCCTGCACGACAATCCGGGGAAGCATCATACCGCCTCCCCACATTCCTCCTCCGATGGAGAGTTTCTTCTCTATCAGGCCAACAGAAAACCCCTGGTCACCAAGGAGTGCCGCAGCAGTGAGTCCGGATGGCCCGCCACCCACAACCGCGACGTCCATCTCCATAAATTCAAGAAGTTTTTCCATCTGGGTTGCGATGATCGCCCTGCTTATTGTGATCTCATCGAGTTCCATGATATCCCGTTCCATAGAATATGCTCGCGCTTTCCCTAAATATACGCGTGAAATGTGAAGGTGTAGCATGGTCGGACCGGCGACTTTCGCCGCTGTACTATCTGTTTCTTTTTTCCTAGGGTATTCTGCCCGGCTTTTTGGTGCCCAGGGGGGAATGTTTATCCCGTGAATACAGAAAAATGATCTGCATGAAAGTGTGGAAGCGCGATTTTGGACTCACCATGCGGGTATGGCTGACCATGTTCCTGCTGCTGTTAGTGTACCTGGTCTTCCTTGCTGTCCTTTCCTGGCTGGGTGTTGGGCTTCCGTTCCTTGTGCTCCTCGTCTTTGTGATGGCATTTGCCCAGTATTTCTTTTCGGACAAGCTGGTCCTGTGGAGTACAAGGGCCAGGATCCTTGAGCCCGAAGAGTATCCAGAACTGCACAGGATGGTGGAGAAGCTTGCCACGGAGGCTGATATTCCGAAGCCAAGGGTTGCGATTATGCAGACACCTGTTCCGAATGCCTTTGCCACCGGAAGGAGCCCGAAGCATGCGGTTGTTGCGGTGACTGACTCCATCATGAGGCTTTTGACACCACGCGAGCTTGAAGCGGTCATCGCACATGAACTGGCACATGTGAAGAACCGCGATGTACTCACCCTGACCATTGCAAGTTTCGTCGCCATGATCGCTTCGCTCGTGATGAACAATTTTTTATTCGCGAGCCTTTTCTCAGGCAGAGATCGCGACGGGAATCCGTGGATCATCGCGGGCATCGTTGCCATAATAGTCTATTTCGTGGCCCAGCTGCTGATCATGGCGCTCTCGCGATACCGTGAATTTGCAGCGGACCGGGGCAGCGCCTATATCACAGGGAGACCCGCTGACCTGATTTCCGCGCTTGGGAAGATAAGCGGGCGCATGGACCATGTCCCGCCGGAACAGAAAAGGGTGGTTGAGAGCGCCAATGCATTCTTTATCATCCCTGCGCTCTCCGGAAGCGTGCTGATGGAGCTCTTCTCCACTCACCCCCCCCTCGAGAAGAGGATAGCAGCACTCGAGAAGGTTGAGATGGAGATGAGGGGATACTGAAATTCTCCACTCAATCTTCTATACCTCTCCATTATCCCGTTTTTAAAAAGCTGTTCCCGCTGAAACGCTGAGGGAGTTTGTATACTCATAATATCCAGTGAAACTCTCTATTTTCCTCATTCAGGCTCAATGAAGCCATATTATAGCAGACCTGCGACGAAGAACACAAAGCATAATACCGATTATAGTCATAATGAAAAGGCGCATTGCATCGATGGTCTAGTGGCATGACTTAGGCCTTCCAAGCCTATAGCCCGGGTTCAATTCCCGGTCGATGCATTCGGGCTCGTGGTCTAGCTGGTTATGACGTCGCCTTCACACGGCGGAGGTCAGGAGTTCGAATCTCCTCGAGCCCATCAGAGACGGGTGCATTTGACAATGCGCCTGTTCCGGTGACTTCTTTTGACGAAAGGACTGACTCCACAGACTTAAGTCTATTTTCAAGCCCAGAAATGCGTTCATTTATGTCCAATGGTTGTGCAACTAAAGTGGTTGGTTGTACAACAACGTTCTGATCTGTGGATATGACGATATTGATGGCTCCGTTCGTCTCATTACGGAAAATAGTGACTTTTTTACCTATCAAGTCCTGACAAGAACATGGAAGTTTTATCATCGGGTATTCATATTTACTCTTCGCAATTTTCTTTCCAACAATCGTTTTGCCTATTTTCTCCATACTCATGAGAACATTGAAAGTTGTACAACTTATACTTATTCAAAGTACAGCCTGTGTATTTGTTTCCCAAAACCTCCGATAAGGAGTGTGTCAAAATCAGTTTCCTTTCGTGAGTGTATTCCATCCCGTAAAGGTAGTTATTGAGAATAGGTGTCATGCCCACATGATGTTCATTCGTGGTGCGGTTATCTTTACCTTCTCTCAAAGTCATAGTTGATACTCAATGGCAGGGAGAAAAACCGGTGCTGCGAAGGCTGTAAAGAAAACGAATGGCGCTAACCTCGGATTTGAAGCAACACTATGGGCTGCTGCGGATAAACTCCGGAACAACATGGATGCAGCAGAATACAAACATGTCGTTCTCGGACTCATCTTTATCAAATACATTTCTGACGCTTTCGAAGAGAAACACGCCGAACTCCTTGCACATCAACAAGAAGGTGCAGATCCTGAAGACCCCGACGAATATGTGCGGTATAATGTTTTCTGGGTTCCGAAAGAAGCACGGTGGGCACACCTCCAGAACAATGCCAAACAACCCACCATCGGTAAGATAATTGACGACGCAATGGTCGCCATAGAGAGAGATAACCCCTCGCTCAAGGGGGTTTTACCGAAGGACTATGCTCGACCTGTGCTGGATAAAACCCGACTTGGTGAGTTGATTGACCTTATTGGAACGATTGGACTTGGTGACACAGAGAATCGATCTAAAGACATCCTTGGACGGGTGTATGAGTATTTCCTCTCTCAATTTGCGAGTGCTGAAGGAAAGAAGGGCGGGCAGTTCTATACAGCACGATGTGTTGTGCGACTTCTTGTTGAGATGATAGAACCCTACAAGGGCAGGGTATACGATCCCTGTTGTGGTTCAGGTGGGATGTTTGTTTCCAGTGAGAAGTTCGTTGAGGCACATGGTGGGAAAATCGGGGATATCAGCATCTATGGGCAGGAATCCAACCCCACCACGTGGAAACTCGCAAAGATGAACCTCGCTATCCGGGGGATTGAAGGGAACCTGGGTCAAGAACATGCAGATAGTTTTCACCGTGACCTTCACCCTGACCTTCGCGCCGACTTTATTCTCGCCAATCCGCCATTCAACATGAAGGACTGGGGTGGTGAGCGGCTTCGTGATGATGCGCGCTGGAGGTTTGGTGTCCCCCCTTCAGGGAACGCGAACTTCGCATGGGTGCAACACTTCATTCATCATCTTGCCCCAACTGGCATCGCAGGGTTTGTACTTGCAAATGGCTCGATGTCATCGAACCAATCCGGTGAAGGTGAGATTCGGAAGAATATCGTCGATGCCGACCTGGTTGACTGTATGATTGTACTGCCAGGGCAACTCTTCTATTCGACACAAATTCCGGTTTGCCTGTGGTTTGTAACTCGTGATAAGAAGAACTCCAGGTTCAGAGACAGGCGCGGGCAGACACTCTTCATCGATGCTCGAAAAATGGGGCAATTGGTTGACCGAGTGCATCGGGAACTCACGGATGAAGATATCAAAAAGATTGCTGACACGTACCATGCATGGCGTGGCGAAGTGGTTGAAGGGAAATATACGGACATCCCTGGTTTCTGCAAAAGCGCCAGCATCGAAGATATTCGTAAGACTGGGCATATTCTGACACCAGGGCGATATGTTGGTGCTGAGGATATCGAGGATGATGGTGAGCCATTTGAAGAGAAAATGCGTCGGTTGGCAAATAGACTTGGAGACCAGATAAAGGAATCTCGACGTTTGGAAGGAGAAATAGAAGAAAACCTGAAATCTATTGGATATGGATTATGATTCAAGACCAGAGATTCAATATCTTTGCAAGTTATTGCACCAAGGATAGCGATAAAATCAGACCTATTCTGGATTATCTCTCCCAAATACAAGGAGTGAAGATTTTTTTTGCAGAAGAAGATTTACAGCCGGGAGATATCATCAGTGATCGTATCATCGAGAATATCATTACAGCCGATATATTTCTCGCATTCTATAGCGAATCGGCATTGATGTCATCCTATGTACAGCAGGAGATTGGTGCCGCTCGTTCTCATAAAAAAATTATCATTCCTCTATTACTATACATAACGTCATAACTTTTCAAGTATAATTTTATATATGGGAAACCCAAAACAATGCTACAGGGATTCGGATGCAGCGACTGAAAGTTCAAAATGCCGAATTG
>Ga0265297_10005339_pt1 | contig 19698 bp, 15 predicted proteins | sample Munlanlwell13791_FD_192502 | JGI IMG/M metagenome (GOLD analysis project Ga0265297, IMG submission 192502) | Leachate microbial communities from a municipal landfill in Southern Ontario, Canada - Leachate well 137-91 | ecosystem: Engineered > Solid waste > Landfill > Unclassified | place...
GTAAGTGTTTTAACTGTCAGCCCAAAAAAAATATAATTTGCGAGGAACAGTATCCCGGTCATTATTTCTATCAGAAGATTATTTACCGGAATCCTGTTTTTACAATATCTGCACCTGCCCTTAAGTATGATAAAGGACAGTACCGGTATATTATCGTAAAAATGAATTTTTTTCTTACAGCTGGAACAAAAAGATGCGGGCTTAATTAAGGAAAGCCTGCGGGGCAGTCTGTATGCAACTACTCCCAGGAAACTACCTGCAACCAATCCGGAAATGAAGAAAATTATATAGAAAGCTACTTTTACTATTTCCATCCCGACTATTACTTTATTTGCTGGTTAATTAAAAATCTTTAAAATCGCTGAGTGCTTTTCTACATTATATTGCTATATTTATTATAAATGAATAATAATTTTCAGAAAAATCACCGGATCCATATACTTTATATCTTAATGATAAGCAAAATCCAAATACACACATATTAAATGATATTTTTTATTTTAATAATTAAGGAAAGAGAGAGAAAGGTATAAATAAAAAGGGGTAGCTTCTAACTACCCCTTTTTATTTTTAATTTCTATATAATTATCTTACTGCTATACACTTATGGCGACGTCATCTGTCCATCCGTTATTACTACATCAGGATCGGCACTGGCGCATGTCAGAGTATAAGTCGTGGTGACATCTGTTGATGTATAAACATAACCATTTGCTATACCCCATGGATCTGTTGTCGGGACAGGATTCATATACCCACCGGTTTGTAAATCTGTGTTCCATGTAGCTACAGCAGGATAACTATTATGATCTACATTGTAAATCTCAAGTGCCGTGGCTATGCTTTGCATTTCGCTCTGTGCCGCAGCTGTTCTGGCTCTGTTTCTTAACGCCATATAACTGGGAACTGCAATGGCTGTAAGAACTGCTATTATGATAATTACTACCATAAGTTCTACGAGTGTAAAGCCTTTTTGCTTTCTATATAGATTTCTATATAGCCATTTCATTTTTTTAACCTCCCTTTTTTAATAAAAATTTAATTTATTATTGTATTTTATTATATTATACTTATTATTAAATAATTCAAACATATATTTAATAAATATTTTATATTATTTATGTTTCTATTGTAAAATAAGTATATATTGAATTATTATAAATTGCAATAATAAATTATAAATATCTAAAAAAAGCAGAAATACTTATTTGATAATTATTTTTGAGATTGATTGATTGATTTATTATATATTACATATTCTGGTATATATTGAACATTGGAAGATACATCGATATGACAATTATGCCTATAAACAAAGCCACGACCAGAAGCATTATAGGCTCCAGTATTGTAACAAGTATATCTATAGTGTTAGACACTTCTTTATCGTAAAAATCTGCAATTTTTGTAGATATATCGTCAAGGGTACCGGTTCTTTCTCCGACTGCTATCATTTGTATCATCATAGGGGGAAAGATTTCCATTTCTGACATCGGATCGGAAATATTCTCTCCCTCTCTTATCCCTTCTTTTATTTTATCGAGCGCGTTACTGATCACTATATTATCGGCAACCCCTTTCGCAATTTCAAGAGAATTCAATATTGGAACTCCGGTAGCAAGCAGTATGCCAAAATGTCTGCTGAATCTTGATAATGACATCTTTTTTAGAAGGTCCCCGAACTTCGGAATATGTATTTTTATATTGTCCATAGCATATCTACCCCCCGGGCTTCTTACAAATTTACGGAATAAATATCTTCCCCCGAACACCACTACAAATAAAATAATGTAGAAATAGAATTTCTTGAATAAATTTCCTACTGATATGATCGCCTGTGTTATCATCGGCAGTTCTGCGCCGAGCTCGTCATATATTCCCTGGAAAGATGGGACCAGAAATATTATTATCACCATTGATATTACAACTGCAAATGCAAGGACAAATTTCGGGTAAGCGGTCTTATTCCTTATTTTCAGCTTTATTTCTTCTTCTTTTTCCAGGAAATCGGCCAGATCGATCATTATCTTATCCAGTACTCCTCCGGCTTCACCGGCACGTACCAGACTTATGTAAAGTCTATTAAAAACATTGGGATATCTTTCCATTGATTCCGAAATAGAGTGCCCTGATTCCACATATATCCTGATTTCCGAAATTATAGTTTTAAATTTTTTATTAGTGGTCTGCTTCTCCAGGACAATAAGTGATTCAAGCAGTGACATTCCGGAAGAAATCAAAGTTGCAAACTGCCTGGTAAAGACTACCATATCTCTGATTTTGATGCGGTTAAAAAAACTGAAACTTAATGTTTTATTTTGAAATTTGCTTTTTTCTTCTTTTGGTCTATCGATACTGACTATGAAATAGCCCATATTTTTTAACTTTGATATTACCGAATCCTGCGTATCCGCATCAATTGTGCCTTCTACTGTCTCACCTTTCGAATCTCTGACCGTGTAATTATATGCTGACATAATTATTTACCTTCATATGCTCTATCATGGAATAAATCTCAACTGTTGATCATTCTTTTTACTTCGTCTATACTATGTGCCTTTTCCAATGCTGTTTCTTCAGTAATTTTACCTTCTTTATAAAGATTCGCAAGGGACATGTCCATGGTCATCATGCCTCTTCTCCCGCTGGCCTGTATTGACGAATAAATCTGGTGGACCTTTACTTCTCTGATCATATTTTTTATAGCATCGTTGATAAACATTAACTCTGTTGCGGGCAATCTTCCGTCTTTGTTCTTGTTGGGTACCAATTGCTGCACAAGGACCGCTTTTAATGTTCCTGCCAATTGAGCCCTGACCTGCCTCTGCTGGTGTGTCGGAAAAACATCTATTATCCTATCAATTGTCTGCGGTGCATCCTGGGTATGCAAAGTCGAGAAGACAAGATGACCTGTTTCTGCAGCTGTCAACGTACTCGATATTGTCTCCAGATCTCTCATTTCCCCCACCATTATGACATCCGGGTCCTCTCTTAAAATATATTTAAGTGCCTCTTCAAAAGTGTGAGTATCGGTTAATACTTCTCTCTGGGATACGATGCTTTTTTTATGTGTAAATAAATATTCTATCGGATCTTCTATTGTTATGATATTTGCGGACCTGTTTTTATTGATCATATCTATAATTGAAGCAAGCGTAGTCGATTTTCCACACCCGGTAGGGCCCGTTACCAGAACCAGTCCTCTGGGATAATTTGCAAACTCCTCGATTTGCCCTGGCAAATTCAATTCTTCGATTTCCGGTATTTCTCTCGAAATATACCTGAACGCAGCCGCCAGTGAATTTCTTTGATAGTAATAGCTGCATCTGAATCTTCCTTTGCCTGCCATCGTGTAAGAAAAATCCAATGTAAGTCTTTCCTTAAGCCTTTTTTTCTGTTCTTCGTTTAATATTCCTGAAAGTATCTTTTCCGATATTTCTGGTGTGATATCCCCAAACTTTTCAAGTTTTATGAGCTTCCCGTGAACTCTTATCGTCGGAGGGAGAATACATACGATATGCACATCTGATGCATTACTTTTTATAGCTTCGAATAAAATATCATTTATATCCATATTTTTCCCCGTTAGTCTTTAATTATCTTATAATACTTTTTTAAATACTATCTAAAACTTTTTCTTTGATGGCGTCTGTCTGCGGTAATATACCAAACCATATTTTAAAAGATAATGCTGCCTGATTTATCAACAGATCTATGCCGCTTAAAGCCATTGCCCCCTCTTCTCTGGCTTTCTTTAAAAATCTTGTTTCTACCGGCCTGTATACCATATCGAAAATAAATTTCCCCCTTAGGTTCCAGCTTTCCGGTACAGGCAGCATATCTTTATTCGATCCTATATCCATCCCAACCGGAGTACAATTGACTATCAAATCAATATTCTTTATTTCATCGCTTAAATCATTGATGCTATTTAAAGCCCTGATTTTTTCACTTCCTGCAGATTTTAAATCTTTTATGATATAGTTTATTTTCTCTGTAGTTCTATTATAAACAAATATCCTTTTTATATTTTTCTGAAGTATTCCATAAATGGTGCTTCTCGCGGCACCTCCTGCACCTATGACAAGACACTGGCTCCCTTTCCATTTGAATTTTTTTTTGTCCAGCGATATCAGAAAACCTTCAACATCAGTATTAAAACCTTCAGAAACATTTTTTTTATGGTCGAATTTTACAGTATTTACTGATTTTATAATCGATGATACCCTATCAGGATTATCTATTAATCCAAACATTTCTTCTTTATAGGGCATGGTTACATTCAATCCAAATATACCCAATGTTTTTGCACCATTGAACGCTTCTCTGATATTTTCTTTTTTAATTTCGAATGATAGGTAAACAGCGTCTCTGGAGTATTCGCTTATGAAATAATTCTGAATCATTGGAGACAGACTATGCTTTATCGGATTACCGATAAGTGCTATCACTTTTGTACCGGAACTAATCATTTTATCTATATCTATTGCTATTATTATTGTTACGGTGATACAATCAAAATTTGATTTCGAATATGCTATATTTTTTGCTATCTTTTATTTCTTCTACCCTCGAATCTGTTACTACTGAAAACGACGGGCCTTTCTTTATCTCATCTATAAATTTCTTCAGATCCTTTTCTTCCCCCTGACAGATTACTTCCACTTTTCGGTCAGGAGTATTTCTTACAAAACCGGTAATACCAAATCTTTCTGCTATTGATTCCACAAAATATCTGAAACCTACACCCTGTACCCTGCCAGATAGCGTTAACTCATAAGTTTTAATATTTTCAATCATATATCTTTTAAATTAATTATTATAATAATACTGGAAAAATTTTATATTTTCAACTTCTTAAACTTTTATAACTTTTATTATATTCTGACATCATATTCTCTGATTCTCAATACTTTTAATTCTAAAAATTGAAAATGGGCTTACTTTGCCCAGACCGCATAAAATCACCCGGTCGTTTGGATTTGCATATTCTACTTCTTTTCCTTCCGGAACCAGTATTATTTTCCTGATCACAAATTTTTTTGGATCCTTATGTGGTTGTAAAATATCCACGACTTCTCCTGCTCTGAACTGGTTCTTTACATTCATAATAGGCCCGTTATGCGCAGAACTGAAATCATGGTAAACTCCGATAAACCTGTATTTTGTTATATAACCTACATTTTCGTTATTCTCAAGTTCACTTTTATCCTTTAAAAACATAAATCCCCGGGTAAAATTACGATGAGTGCATTTATCAATCTCACCGGTCAGGTATGATACTTCATCAGTGGTAAATTTGTCATTCTTGATGTAATCGAGTGCTCTTCTGTAAACCCACGTAGTGAGACTTACATAATTTTCCGTTTTCATTCTTCCCTCTATTTTTAATGCATCCACACGCGTATCTACCAGTAACTTTAATTTTTCAAGCAGGCAAAGATCCCTCGAATTATATATATATGTCCCTTTTTTATCCTGCTCAACCGGAAAAAATAGGTTTGTTCTTTCTTCCTCCATTAAATAATACTTCCACCTGCAGCTGTGTGTACATTCTCCTTTATTTGCTTCACGTCCGGTCATATATTTGCTCAACATACATCTTCCGGAATAAGATATACATAAGGCACCGTGTACGAATATCTCGATTTCGATATTCGTCTTTTCCATAATATTTTTTAAATCATAAAAGCTTATTTCTCTTGCCAGATTTACCCTTCTTGCTCCAAGTTTCCCCATAAAATTTACTGCAAGGTGATTGTTTATGTTTGATTGTGTGCTTATATGTATTTTCATCTCAGGAATTAATTCTTTTATTAATTGCAGAACCCCAGGATCGGATACTATAATCGCATCTATATTTATATCTCTTAATTTTTTAACATACCTCTTTAACCTTGTAAGTTCTTTTTCATAGACTATCGAGTTAAGGGTAAAATAGATCTTAACACTATTTTTATGCGCGTATTCCACTCCTTCTTCAAGTTCGGGAAGTGTAAAATTTCCCCTGATGCTCCTTAAATTAAATTCTTTTCCTCCCACATATACCGCGTCTGCACCGTAGCTTACTGCATATTTTAAAATATTCAGATTATTTGCAGGTACAAGAAGTTCTGGTATTTTTTTATTTTTTATCATGATATTATGGTTTGTTTTTTAAGAAATTCCGTTATTGATATACCATCACCGATGTCGATAAAATGACTGCTGAAGCTTTTGGAATTACTTATGTGATCAATATATTCCTTTATCCCTTTTACACTTTTTAGATCATGCCGGTTTATTTCTTTTTTAAAGATCTTACCACCATAAAATATATTATCCGCAATTATCATCGCTCCCGGTTCTAATTTATTTCTGACAGTTTTTAAATAGAGAGGATATTCATATTTTGCCGCATCTATAAATACAAGATCAAATTTTCCTTTAAGACCGGGTATTATATTCAAAGCATTACCCTCAAGAAAACGTATTTTTTTCTCCGCAAATTCATTTACAATAAATTTTTTCGCTTCCCTGATTCTATCTCTGTTTAAATCTATTCCCGTGTAGGAACTTTCTTTTAGATTTTTTATGAGAAAATAAGATGAAAAACCCGTTCCGCATCCGATCTCCAGGATACTTTTTGGTTGGATAAAAAGACAGATCATTTCAAGAAATCTACCAGCATTTATATCAATTATTGGTACTTTTTCCAGGTCTGCTTTCTTCTGCAACCTGTGTAATAATTTCTTTTCTTCTATTAAAATTTTTATTGCTGTATTGTTATTTAACTTCTGCATCCAGGAATTCCTGATAAGTATTAAAAAATGAATGCCTGTGATTCTCGGTATCCGTAATCTTAAAATATAAATAATCTATGTCCGGTTCAGGATTTAGAGCTGCTTCGATACAGGCCAGCCCGGGATTACAAATAGGAGTTGGCGGCAATCCGGCATATAGCCTGGTATTATACTCCGTGTCAATCTGTAAATCACTCTCGGTCAGCTCTTCTTCCCCTTTTTCTAAATAGTAGCTCAGGGTAGCGTCTATGCCCAGACTCATTTCAATATCTAACCTGTTATGTATCACTGCTGAAATCAATGCCCTTTCTTCTGCTATATAAGCCTCTCTTTCTATCATTGATGCAATCTTCAGTATGTCATAATGGCTGAGAACTTTATTATCTGCAAGTGAATAATCGAGGCTCCCGGTTTCGAATTGATACTGTGCAAGCATCATTTCAACTATATCCCCAGCAGAATAATCTATCGTAATTTCATATGTCTTCGGGAATAAAAATCCCTCAAGACTTTCAGCATCCTTTAAGTAATCATAATTATAATTATTTATATTCACAGCCTGCTTCATATCCTCCTGTTCAATAAAAGGTATATCACGGATTACCCTTTCTATGATTTCTTTTACGGTAAAACCTTCAGGAATTGTAAATTTATAGGTCACCACTGTAGGAACCGCTGTTATTATAGCAAGAATCTCTTCATACTCCGAACCCGCTTCAAGTGTATATATACCCGGTATCAAATTTCCTTCTTTGTCTCTTTGCTGTACAAACAATTTAAAAAGGAACGCACTATCTATTATCCCTTTTTCCTCTAAAAGTTCGGCTACCTGGCTCAGGGTCATTCCTTCCGTTATTTCAAATTCTATCTTTGTTCCGGAGGGAACAGTATTCCCGTCTTCTTCATCAAAAATATTACATGAAGTCAGGCAGAAGAAAAACATAGACAATAATATAATCGGAACCACAAGTTTGCTAACGGTCTTAAATTTACTTTTTTGCATTTTTAATTTTTCCTTTTTTTATTCTTAAATAATCTTCCAGAATTATACTTGCTGAAAACTTATCGAGCACCCTCTTTTTGGAATATTTGGCGAAAAGCTTTAATGGGATTTTTGTGGTATATCTTTCATCTATATAATCAACCTCTACATTCATATTTTTAATCGTACTTTCTACAAAACCAATGGTCTTTCTTGCCTGATCGCCCACTGTCCCCTTAAGGGTATAAGGTATTCCCACAACTACTTTTTTTATACTATGTTTGTTTATTATTTCCCTGATTTTCTCATCAGCTTTTTCATCATTTTCGATTACTCCGAATGGTGCAGATATGATCTCAAGTTCATCGGAAACCGCAATTCCTATTCTCTTATCTCCTATATCCAATCCCAGAATTTTCATTTTTCTTTTTTAAGGATGTCCAAAACAGCGGACTTTACAAAATCTATCGCACTGCCAAGAGAACGGGCATCCGAACCACCTATCTGAGCAAAGGTGGATTTTCCTCCGCCTCCTCCTTTTAATTTTCGCCTTACTTCTCCGGCAATCTTACTGCAATCTATGCCTTTTTTTACCAGATCTTCTGTCGCCTGCAGGATCATTACCGGCTTACTATTTAAAATATTTCCAAAAACAATAAAAGTATTTGTTCCTTTGAAATAATCCCTGATCTCATCAGCCACTATCCCCATTTTATTAACATCTATCCCGGTTGTAATTTCAGATTTCGAAAAATCAAAGTCAATTATTTTTAATTCCTCTGCTGAAGAATTGCAGGCGTATTTATCCATGATTTCCTTTTTAGCAATTCTTACTTTCAGCATCACGAGTTCTTCTTCTTTTCTATTTAAATTATTTTTAACATCTTCCAGGGTATCCGGTACTTTATTATCTTCAACTTCCAGGCTGGAAGAGACTTTACGCAATATCTCTTCTTTTTCTTCCAGATAATTATATGCATACATACCCGTTACCGCTTCTATTCTTCTTAAATTGGCTCCAATGCTGGTTTCTGACGTAATCTTAAATATACCTATATCCCCTGTTCTTATAACATGGACACCACCGCATAATTCCCTGCTATAATTGTTTATTTCTACTACCCTCACGAATTTGCCATACTTCTCTTCGAATAAAGACACCGCACCTATTTCCTTCGCAAATTCTCTTGTGGTTTCAAAACAGCGAACCGTATCATTGGACTGGATTTTTTCATTTACCATTCTTTCTACTTTTTTAAGATTTTCTTTAGACGGCGCATTATAAATAGAATAATCAAATCTGAATCTATCCTCTCCCACAAAAGAACCGGCCTGCTTTACTTCAGTGCCAAATACGTTCCTCAGCGCCCAGTGAAGAAGATGTGTCGCTGTGTGGTTTCTGCTTATATTTTTTCTATAAATATGATCGACTTCGGCATTTACCTCATCACCTATTTTCAGTTGGCCTTTCTTTAAAATCCCTTTATGAGTATAGATGCCTTCAACCGGGACCTTTGTGTCTTCTACTACAAATTTATTATCTCCTTTTTTAATGATACCCCTATCTCCTATCTGACCGCCTTTTTCACCATAAAACGGAGTTTCCTTTAAAATCAATTCGCCTTTTTCTTCTTCCGATAGTCCGGATACCAGCTCTCTTTTGCCTGAATCACTTATTTTTATGATATTTTCAATCGTTGTTTTCAATACATTCTTTTGATACCCGTCAAATGTTACGTCAATGTTTTTATTTATTTTGTTATACAGTCCCAGGTTTTTATCTATTTTTTTATCGAAAGAGATTCTTTCCCTTGATTTTTCAGTATGTTTCATCAAATAATAATAAAACTTTTCAACATCCAGCTTTAAATCATTTTCATTCAATATTTCAATAGTCAGTTCAACAGGAAAACCATACGTATCATAAAGCCGGAAAGCATCTTCCGGATCAAGGAATTTTCCTTTATTCTTTTTGATATTACCGATTTTACCTGCCAGAACCTTGCTTCCTTCCTTTAGTGTTTCCGTGAATCTCTTTTCTTCATCCCTTACCAATTTAAATGCGAAATCTTTTTTCTCCAGTAGCTCGGGATATATTTTTGAATATTCTCTTATTATCAGCTGTCCAATATCATTTAAAAAATAATTTTCGATTCCAATGGATCTGCCAAATCTTATCGCTCTCCTGATTATTCTTCTTAAGATATAGCCTCTTCCCAGATTGGAAGGTGTCACTCCATCTGAAATCAAAAAGTAAATAGCTCTTGTATGATCCGCTATTATCCTCGCACTCTTTCTAAATATTGCATCAGGATTACCGCTTCGGCTAAAATAATCTTCTTTCCCTGATATTTTCCCTATTTCTTTCATTATTATTTCAAATAAAGATGTCCTAAAAACCGAAGGTTGTCCGTTAAGAACTGCCATTATTCGCTCAAGGCCCATCCCGGTATCTATATTCTTTTGAGGTAATTCATCATACTTTTCGCCATTGAAATTATACTGCGTGAAAACGAGGTTCCATATTTCAAGAAATCTGCCGCAGTCACAATTAGGGTCGCAATCTTTTTTGCCACATCCTTGTTCTTTCCCAAAATCATAGTATATTTCGGAACACGGACCACAGGGACCCGTCTCCCCCGCAGGACCCCAGAAATTTTCTTTCTTTCCAAACTTATATATTTTATCAGAGCTTATTCCGTTATCTTCCCAGTATTCTATGGATTCCAGATCCGGAGATATATACTCGTCTCCATTAAATACGGCCACACTTAAATTTTGTATGGAAATTTTAAGAGTATTTACAATAAAGTCGAGTGCATATTCTATGGCTTCTCTTTTAAAATAATCTCCGAATGAAAAATTTCCCAGCATTTCGAAAAATGTAAGATGTCTATCAGTATAACCTACATTATCTATATCACTTGTTCTGAAACACTTTTGTACCGTTGCAATCCTCTTTGCCGGAGGTTTTTTTATTCCCAGATAGTACGGTCTGAATTGCTGCATCCCTGCAGTCGTCAAAAGCACACTCGGGTCATTCTGCGGTATAAGACCGGATGAAGGAAGTATCATATGGTCGTGTTTCTTAAAATAATCCAGAAATACTTCTCTTATGTCCATATAATTAATTATAGATTGATCTTTGATAATAAAATGGATACTCCATTTAGTCGTAACTAGAGGAAGTTTTTTGCGCCCTGCTCTTAGCAGGTGGATGCTCTCCTGTCTGTTTTATAAGTCCCACTAATAAAATATGGGCATTTATGCTGCAGTCAGAGTTTAAGCTTCCAATGTAACTTTGTTGGCACAAAAATTTAACTTTAGTTACGATATAAATAGAGTACCCGATAGTGATGTTATCATAATTGAATAGTTTATTCAATAAAGCTGGATTTTACCAGATTTTAGCCGGTATTCGGTAAACTCACTATCGATAAAAATTAAAAGCAGGCTTTCCTGTGGATAGAATATTTAATATTGACTGCCTAAAATTATTATTTACTTTCTTCTTCGACTATTTTAATGGAGACTTCTTTTAACTGTTCTTCAGTTACATTTGAAGGTGAACCAGTAAGCATACACACGGCTGATTGTGTTTTTGGAAAAGCTATTACTTCTCTGATATTGTTCAATTTGCCTAAAAGCATTACCAATCTATCAAATCCCATACCTAAACCTCCATGAGGTGGAACACCATATTCCATCGCTTTTATAAAGAATCCGAAATTTTCTTCAATTCTTTTTTCATCTAAACCAAGTATCTTAAATATCTTTTTCTGTAGACTGGCATCATTAATTCTTAAAGAACCACCTCCTAATTCTACGCCATTCAATATAATGTCATACGTCTTTGAATTTACTTTCAAGGGGTCGGTACCCAGGTAGCTGGCTGTATTTTCATCAGGTTTTGTAAAGGGATGATTAACCGAAGTTATCCTTTTTTCATTTTCATTCCATTCAAATAAGGGAAATTCACATACCCATACGAAATTGAATTCGTCTTGATTTATTAATTTTAATTTTTCTGCAAGGTATTTCCTTATGATACCCAGAACCTGACATGTTACTATAAATTTATCGGCAACAATTAATATTAAATTTTTTTTCTTCAAGTTTAAATTTTCAATTAAATCTCTTTTTTCATTATTAGACATATATTTTGCTATTGGCGATTGAAGATCCATATTCTCATCAACCTTAATCCAAACCAGCCCCCCTGCACCATTATTTTTTGCCATCTCTACAAGGTCATCCAGTTCTTTTCTGGTAAGATTTGATGAATCGTCAATTACTATACTTTTTATACATCCGTTATTATTTTTAAGGATATCATTAAAAATTTTAATTTCACTTTTTCCAAATACACTCGAAATATCTTTAATATTGAGACCATATCTTAAATCAGGCTTGTCCGTACCATAGGTTTCCATACTATCTTTCCACTTGATTCGTCTAATAGGTAACTTTATCTTTTTATTAAATACCTCCTTAAAAATATAAGAAAATAATCCTTCTATTATTCCTATTACATCATCTACCTCTACAAAAGACATTTCCAGATCTATTTGTGTAAATTCCGGTTGTCTATCCGCTCTAAGGTCTTCATCCCTGAAACATCTCGCAATCTGGTAACATCTATCGAATCCCGATATCATCAGGATCTGTTTAAAAAGTTGAGGTGATTGCGGAAGAGCGTAAAATTTACCGGGATTCAATCTCGATGGTACAAGAAAGTCCCTGGCACCTTCCGGGGTGCTTTTTGCCATTATAGGAGTTTCTATTTCAATAAAACCTTTAGAATTAAAATACTCCCTTGCAGCTGCAGCTATTTCATGCCTCAACCTGATGTTTCTTTGCATTTCTGGAGTTCTTAAATCGATATATCTGTATTTTAATCTCGTGTTTTCATCGACTTTATTTCCGTCTTCGAGTAAAAAAGGAGGCGTTTTGGAAATACTCAGTATTTTAATTTCTTTTACTACTATTTCTATTTCACCTGTTGGAATGGAAGGATTAATGGTCTCTTTCGACCTCATCCTGACTTTCCCATTTATGCTGATGACATATTCGCTTCTTATATTCCTGGCTGTCTCATAAGAATTTTTATATTTATCAGGACTAAAAATCAACTGAACGATACCGGAAAAATCTCTCAGATCCAAAAAGATTAACTTACCATGATCTCTCCTCTTGTTGACCCAGCCTGCCAGTGTAACTTCCATGCCTTTTAAATCTTTACTTATCTCTCCGCATAAATCAATCCTCATCGCGGTTTTATAAACAGAATCAATCAATGTTCTGCGCTCCTATGATTTCTATAATTTTTTCTTTATCGTTTTTCCAGTCAACCTTATATTGTTTGAATTTATTAATATCTTTCATCGTAAGATTTCCCGTTTTCATTTCATCTTCACCGACTATTATAATGAAATTATAACCATTATCTCTCGCCCATGTAATCTCTTTTTTCAAACTCCTGATATTGAAATTCATGTCACATACTACTTCTTTTTCCCTGAGATACTTCAGGATAAGGGTAGAATAAATCTGAGAAATTTTATCCATAGCAATAAGATATACTTTCGACTTTTTATCGGATTTCTTAAGGTCGATATTTAACTGCTTCATGAGTATTATCGTCCTATCAATTCCCACAGCAAATCCTGTCGCCGGAATATCAGCACCTCCCATATCACTAATAAGATTATCATATCTTCCTCCACCTCCCAGAGCATTCTGTGCGCTCTCAAGGTCCTCCGATATTATCTCGAATATTGTCCCTGTGTAATAATCAAATCCTCTTACCAGGTTTTTATCTATCCTGTACTTTATATCAAGAATTTTTAAACATTTTAAAACTTCTTCAAAGTTTTTTTTGCATTCGGAACACAAGTAATAGGATATATCAGGTGATCCTTTTAAAACTTCAGTACAGTCGATCTTCTTGCAGTCAAAAATCCTCAGGGGATTCTCTTTAAACCTTTTACGGCAATCACTGCATAATTTATTTTTCTCAGGTCTCAAATATTTCTTAAATTCTTCCAGAAATTTCTTGCGGCACTTGCGGCAGCCGATATTATTTACCTTAAGTGCCAGCTTTTTGAATCCAAGCTTTTCAAAAAATAAATTCAGTATCCAGATGGCTTCTGCATCTATAATCGGATTATCAGAACCGATAGATTCTATTCCCAGTTGCCAGAACTCCCTCATTCTGCCTTTCTGGGGCTTTTCATACCTGAACATATTCCCGATGTAAAAAAGCTTGAGTGGAAGTTTTTCGGAGTACATTTTATTCTCTAAGATTGCCCTTACGATTGATGCTGTACCCTCGGGCCGAAGGGTAAGTAACCTGCCTTTCTTATCGGGAAAGGTATACATCTGTTTTGAAACTATATCGGTATTTTCACCGATACTTCTGCTGAAGACCTGTGTATATTCAAACGCAGGAGTTATTATCTCCGCATAATTGAATATTTCAAGAATTTCCCGCGCAGTATTTATAATATAATTTCTATAATCTATATCTTCACCATAAATATCTATTGTACCTCTGGGAGAACTCAGATCCAAAATAAATCACCTGTTTCTTTCTAACTGTCTTCCTTTAAAAAATGATTACCTAAATAATAATTTGATTTCAATTCATATTCAAGATTGGTGACCTCGCCATGACCCGGGTAAATAATTGATCTCTTATCCATTTTCTTTATTCTTTCAAGTGATCTCTTTATCTCCTCCGGATCACCTCCCGGTAAATCGGTACGTCCTATAGCGCCTTTAAACAGCAGATCACCGGTGAAAAGAGACCTTCCTGTTTTAATCACTATACTGCCTGGAGTATGCCCCGGAACATTTATAATATCAATGCCGAGATCGTCAAAAAATTCATAATCTCCGTTTTTTATTAAATCATAAGTTTTTAATGATAATTCATTTTCTCCTAAAAATGAAGAAATATTCTTATACGGATCAGTGATGATCGGTTCCTCAAATTCATGAATATAAAACGGAATTTTATAACTTGAAACTATATCCCGGACAGCACCTATATGATCGTAATGCCCGTGTGTATTCAATATGAAGTCCGGTTTTGTATGATTCTCTTCAATACTGTTTTTAATAATATCAAAATCCGCACCCGGGTCTATTATTATATTCACATTTTCCAGAGATAATATATAACAATTGACTTTAAAGAATCCCAGTTCTAATCTTTTTATATTCAATTTGGCTTACTTTCTGGGTAATATTCTGTAAGCATCATAAACCGAGTCTATTTGCTTTATATTGTTTATGACATCTTTCAGAATATATTTATTGCTAATCTCTATCAGGAATCTGAATTTAATATAACCGCTTTTATCTGTTCTTAGAGAGTTTGCGCTCACTATATTCAGATCATATTCGCTTATTATATTCGTAATATCCCTCAGCAATTTTGTCCTGTCCAGAGCATCTATTTGTATTTCGGTATTAAATTTATAAGGAGCTCTTTTATCCCATTCAACATCTATAAATCTTTGTTTTTCGGAACTCATTGAAGCATTAACGTTGTTGCAATCGATCCTGTGAACGGATATCCCTTTACCTCTCGTGATATAACCTACTATATTATCTCCCGGAACCGGATTACAGCATCTTGCAATAGTCACCAGTACATCTTCCATGCCTTTTACTTTAATACCGCTGCTTTCTTTTTTCTCGATTTCTTTTCTGTGTATATCCTCAATGGTCAGCTCTTTTGCAGATTCTTGCTGGCTTAATTTTTTTATTATTTTTGTAAAGACCTGATGTGCAGATATCTTATGGGACCCGATATTTCTGAAAAGAGCATCCACTTTTCCCAGATTCATATCTTTTGTCACTTCATCAAATATTTCCGCAGGTACGCTTTTAAAAGAAAGACCGTTTTTCCTCAGTACTTTTAACATTATATCTCTGCCTACGTTATACGTTTCCTGCCGCTGCTCTTTGCTGAACCATTGTTTGATCTTATTGCGCGCACTTGAAGTTTTAACTACGTTAAGCCAATCCCTGCTTGGACCTTTATTGGTTTTAGATACTATTATTTCTACAATATCGCCATTTTCCAGTACTGTCTCTATGGGAGCCATGATACCGTTTATTTTTGAACCTATTATATTATGGCCCACATCCGTATGTATTTGATAGGCAAAATCAATAGTTGTGGCTCCTCTGGGCAGATTTAAAACTTTACCTTTTGGAGTAAATACAAATACTTCTTCCTCGAACAGGTCCAGCTTCAATGATTCCATATATTCCTGCGGATCCTTTAGCTCTTTCTGCCAGTCAAGTATCTGTCTTATCCATGCAACTCTTTTATCGAATTCGCTGAGTTTTTTAAAGCCGCCTTCTTTATATTTGTAATGTGCAGCAATACCATACTCTGCAAATTTATGCATTTCATATGTCCTTATCTGTATTTCAACTGGCTTACCTTTTACCCCGATAACCGTGGTATGGAGAGATTGATACATATTGAATTTGGGATTTGCTATGAAATCCCTGAACCTTCCCGGTACGGGCTTCCATAAAGAATGTATTATCCCGAGGACCGCATAACAGCTTTTTACATCATTTACTATTATCCTTATTGCAATTATGTCATAAATATCCTCAAATTTTCTGTTTTGTTTGATGATTTTATTATAAACACTATAATAAGTTTTAATCCTGCCGCTGATATCAGCGGAAATTTTTACTTCTTTCAATTTCTTGCTTATTATTTTTACTGCTTCATCAATTAAAGATTTCCTTTCTTCAAGTTTCTCGTCAATCATATTTTTTATTTTCTCGTACTCTTTGGGGTAAAGATATTTGAAACTTAAATCTTCCAATTCTGATTTTATCTGATAAATCCCCAGCCTGTGTGCAATAGGTGCATAAACTTCGAGAGTTTCAGTTGAAATAATACGTCTTTTCTCTTCATCCAGTGGAAATAAGGTCCGCATATTATGAAGCCTGTCGCCAAGTTTTACCAGTATTATCCTCACATCTTCCGACATTGCGATTATCATTTTTCTTATGTTGTTTACCTGCTGCTCTTCTTTGCTGGTAAAAACTATTTTGTCCAATTTCGTAACGCCGTCTATGATATTTGCAATATTTGGTCCGAAATCTTTTTTAGCTGCTTCCAGGCTATAGTCCGTATCCTCTATTACATCATGTAAAATGGCCGATACTATGGATACCTGATCCAGCTCAAGGCCCGCCAGAATTCCCGCTACTTCCAGAGGGTGGACAATAAATGGTCCCCCTGATTTTCTGTATTGATTTTGATGGTATTTTTTCGAAGTCTCGTAGGCTTTTTCTACAAGCTGCTCATCTACATCCGGATTATATAATTTTATTTTTTTTATTAGCTTGCTGTATATAAGATCCGTGTTTATTTTTTTGTTCAGTTCCAGATTCATCTTTTTTCACTCTTAATAAAAAATCAATACCATTATAGAACATTTTCAACTTCTCTAAAATAAGTCCTGTATGACCAGTTGTATCTCTTTACGATAACCCCATATATTCTCCTCGATTTTATATAAAATATTGATCTTTTTTCCTGCTTTTATCTTCTCTTTTACATTTTTGTCTATTTTGAACATTATGGCAGCTACTTCTGTTCCGGCACTCCTGAGTTTAAACTTTACATGTTTTTCTTCACTTAAATAGCAAAAGCTCACTATTTCACAATCTCCGGTTACGAAAGTGGGTTGAGGGTTGCTTATTCCATAGGGTTTAAGCAAATCTATTTCCTTCAATAATTCGTCATTTATATCTTTGAAATCCAGTTCGAGGTCATAGAAAAACTTTTTTTCAATATCGCGGATTTCAATTTTTTTTAATGCAATTTCTATCATATTATTATAAAAAGTTTCGAAGCTCAAAATATCCATGCTTATACCGCATGCGGTTCGGTGCCCACCGAAATTATCAAACAGACCGCTGCAGGATAAGAGGTTTCCGTATAAATCGAATTTATCCGTACTTCTTCCGGAACCTTTGAGTTTGCCTTCCGATTCCCTGAACAGTATGGCTGGGATATTGAATTTTTTTACGATATCCGAAGCTACTATTCCGAGCACTCCTTCGTTCCATTCTTTTGATTTTTCTATGAATATTCTCTTTTCCTTTATGATCTCATCGAAATCATTACTCTTTATTATTTCGTCGAATATTTTTTTTTGTATATTCTGCCTTTCTTCATTAAATGAGTTTAAATCATTAAGTAATTCATCCAGGACCTTGCCCCCGGCGGTCAATAAATCGAAACTGCTCCTGGCATTTTTAATCCTGCCGGCTGCATTAAGTCTCGGAGCTATAATATATCCTATATCATATTCATCTATGCACTCTTTATCCTTTACAACAGCATTGATCATCTTTTTTAGTCCCGGATTTATTGTTCTTTTAAGTAATTCCAGTCCTTTTTTGACTATTATCCTGTTTTCATCAACCAGAGGCATAAGATCCGCAATAGTTGATATTGCAACAAGATCAAGCAGGGTTGTCAGATAATCTCTGCTGAATTTTTTCTTGCGGGCGTCTTCCAGCCCTCTCAGGATACCTATAATAAATTTTAAAGTAACACCTGCTCCGCTTAAATGTTTGAAAGGATAGTTTGAACATTTAATTCTGGGATTTATTATAATATAATTTTCCTGTCTTACATCTAAATCAACGGATTGAATGTGATGATCACAGATTATTACATCCAATTCTCTTTTACCACGGATGAATTTTTGAACTTCCAGGCTATTTGTTCCGCAATCCACACATATCATCAGATTATACTTACTCTGAGAAAATATCTTCTTAAAAAAATCAAGATTTAGATCATAGCCTTCATTGAACCTATCCGGAATATAAACTTCGGTGTTTAGTCCCAGTTCCCTTAAGAATTTATATAAGATCACAGAACTTATTATCCCATCTGCATCATAATCCCCAAAAATTAAAATATTCTCATTACTTGCGATTGCTTCCTTTATTCTTTTAATGCCTTTTTCTATTCCCGGAAGCATCATGCAATCATGCAGATTTTTAAGGGTCGGATTAAGAAAAGACATTACTTCTACTTCACTTGATATATTTCTTCCGGCAAGAATATCGATCAGGAACTGGCTGAACTTAAGTTTATTTGATAGTTTTTTATTTGTTTTTCCGATCTTTCTGCCCTGCCACTTAGCAGGAAAACTTGTCATTGTTATTTCTTATATCTTGGAAACCTATTGTTCCATACTATTAGAATAGGACTGGCAATACATATGGAAGAATATGTCCCCGCTATTATTCCGATTGAAAGTGCCATTGCAAAATCTCTTAACGCGCTGGTTCCCAGAATAAGAAGTAAAAGGATTGGAATCAATGTGGTAAGGGCAGTATTCAGCGATCTTGTCAAGGTAGTATTTATGGAATCATTTATGATTTTACTGTAACCAAATTTGCCGCTCAGAGGGGTATTTTCTCTTATTCTATCGAATACGACTATGGTATCGTTTATCGAATATCCGATAATGGTCAGTATGGCAGCTATTGTCGAAGTATTAACCTCACGGTTTAAGATGGCATATATTCCGATAGTCACAAGCACATCGTGGATCAGAGCCAGAATTGCCGCAGCTCCTAATCTGAACTCGAATCTTATCCATACGTAGACCAAGATTCCGATTATACTTATGCCAATGGCTATCAGGGCATATTTTGTTATCTGTTTGCTGAATCCGGGATCCACCATCCTATCCTGAAGCGGTGATCCTGTCAGACCTATTTCTTCATCCAGCAGATTAATCATTCTTTCTTTGGTTTCTGAATTTATGGGTGTGGTTCTGATAATAAATCTGTTTGATTCGCCCAACTGGAATTCGTTTTGTTGTATTATTGCGTTTTCCAGTCCGACTTCGCTGATCACATTTC
>Ga0265297_10005340_pt1 | contig 19697 bp, 22 predicted proteins | sample Munlanlwell13791_FD_192502 | JGI IMG/M metagenome (GOLD analysis project Ga0265297, IMG submission 192502) | Leachate microbial communities from a municipal landfill in Southern Ontario, Canada - Leachate well 137-91 | ecosystem: Engineered > Solid waste > Landfill > Unclassified | place...
CTGGTTTCGCCCATCGCGAAGCGGATTGCGTCGCAAAGGTTGGACTTGCCGCTGCCGTTAGGTCCCGCGAAGCATATGAACGTCTTGGGCAGCTGGACATCAGCCGCCTTGAAGGACTTGAAATTCCTCAGTTTGAGGCGTGAAATGAAAACCATCGATTACGACCGGGCGTTAATCTCAGGGCAGGTTAAAAAGCGTTTCTGGCATCCGCCCCCGGCTTACCTGGTTAATCATTTTTAAACACTTCTTCTCATATTATACACACCATGCAAAGGCACAGCCCCAGCAGAACTGCGGACCAGCGCAAGGCATCGTTCATCCTGATGCCCGTATTAGCCGCAGGCCTGATGCTTTCCTGCCGCGACAACCGCCAGGACACTCGGGGCGTGGGCTTGGAACCCCCCGAGATGCCTGAAGTCCCGATTACGCTTCCAAAGCGCGTGGATTCGGAATACCGAAGCGGGTTCGTGCTCGGATGCCCGGACTGGATGGTCCATGTCTATAACGAGCCGCACGATTACTGCATCGACCGCTTCGAAGCCCACCTTGTCGAGAACCGGGGCGGAGTGGAGACGGTGCATCCGTCATCGATGCGCCCGGCCCCTCTCGGACGCTATATCGCCAAATCCCTTCCTGGGGTACGCCCGCAGTCTTCCGTGAACCGGAAGATGGCGGAAGATGCCTGCGTCAACGCCGGAAAGCGCCTCTGCACCATCCGGGAATGGATACGGGCTTGCTCAGGCGTGGAGAATTATACTTACCCGTACGGGAACATCGAGACGCCGCGAATCTGCAACACAAGGAAGCCGCACCTGCTCTCTGCCCTTCACGGGGCCAACCCCAAGAAGTGGGGCGATGGGATGAATGACCCCCTTCTAAACATGGTCCGCGGGTTTCTTGCCAAGACCGGGGAATACTCCGGATGCGTCAGCAGTTACGGCACCTTCGACCAGGTCGGAAACCTCCATGAGTGGGTGAGCGACCTTGTCGACGATAAAATCATCGCGAGCAGGCCCCGCATCGGCCCCGCCAGCAAGAGCAACGGATTCAAGGCGGTCCCCGGAAACGGCATTTTCATGGGCGGCTTCTACGGGACAGCAGGAGAGAACGGCTCCGGGTGCAACTACATGACAATAGTCCACGGCCCTAACCAGGACGACTATTCCATCGGCTTCCGCTGCTGCAAGGACACGAACAAGTGACGTCCTATCAACGCTATAAACCTTCCGCGCCCAATTCCTGCATGAACGCTCGTCCCCCTCTTTTTGCCCCGCTGATTCTGCTGTCCCTGCTGTCCCTGCTGGCGGCCTTCGGCTGCACAGGCACGGAAACCGGGCCCCAGACGGCCGCCACGCCATCGCGCGAGGCTTCGATTCCTGCGGATGCGGTGAAAGTTACGCCGGCAACCGACGTCTATCCGCCCGTAATGCACTCGGACGAATGGGATGCGCCGATACCGCTCGGCGCGCCGGTGAACACCGCCGGGGCAGAGGACTCGCCTTTCATAGCGCCCGACGGCAACACGCTTTACTTCTTCTTCACCCCGGATCCGAATATACCGGTGGAGAAGCAGCTGTTCGATAATGTCACCGGGATATGGGCTTCGAAAAAATCCGCCGCTGGATGGGCGAAGCCCGAACGTGTCATCCTCCAGGACGCGGGCAAGCTCGCGCTCGACGGATGCGAGTTCGTGCAGGGCGACGATATGTGGTTCTGCTCCGCGCGCGAAGGATACACCGGCATCCACTGGTTCTATGCCGAATATATGGATGGCAAATGGGCGAATTGGGGGGACTCTGATTTCCCTCCGGATTACCAGGTCGGCGAACTCCACATCACCCGCGACGGCAATCAGCTTTATTTCCACTCGGCCAGGGCTGGGGGAAAGGGCGGCCTGGACATCTGGGTATCGAGAAAACTAGGTGGACAGTGGCAGGAGCCCGTGAACGTCGAAGCGGTGAACAGCGCGGATGACGAGGGCTGGCCTTTCGTTTCCCGGGACGGGGATGAGTTGTGGTTCCTGAGGACATACCTCGGCAGCCCGGCCCTCTTCAGGTCCATCCAAGCGAACGGCACGTGGTCGGAGCCTGAACTCATCATATCGCAGTTCGCGGGCGAGCCGACGCTGGACGACGCGGGGAACCTCTACTTCGTCCATCACTACTACAAGGACGGGAAGATGCTCGAGGCCGACATCTACGTGGCATACAAGAAAGCCGCGTGATTTCGCTTCCAGTCCGCTGATATGGACCTGCCTTTGGCCTCGCTCGCCTCCCGGTCAAAACAGTCCATTTTCCCTGAGAAAAACCGGGGTTGAGCAGGATAAAACAAGGGACGCGGAACACAAGACAAATGGATTATGGACTTTGTGTGGCCTCCTTCGTCGGCCACAGCAGTCCATTTTCCCTGAGAATAACGGATGCCTGCGGCTGGATGCATATGGAAAATGGACTCGTCGTGGCTTGCGCCACTTCCAGTCCATTGAAATGGACTCGGGGGGACTCGCACCCCCGGCCTCTCCCATGCCAAGGGAGCGCTCTGCTGCTGAGCTACGAGCCCAAACTTTACCAAGAGGAACTCCGGTCAAAGTTTGATCAAACATCAGCCGGTTTGACCTAGAACAATAATGCGGATAAATATGAAAAATAATGAATAAAAAACATCAGGCTGGCGAGATGAACGTGACGGAATCGCCGCGCAGGAGCACGGTGCCGACGCCTCTCTTGACTTCGCCGTTGACAAGCTGCTCCGCCTTCTCGAGAACGATGTTCATGTGGACATCGTAGGCTACCATCACTCCCCTGAATTCCGCGCCGCCCTTCATACCGATGATGACGGTGTTGTTAAGGGAGCTGTTCAGCACATCGAACGGTCTTCTCTCTGGCATAATTTCACCTCAAAAAATTAAAGTTTTCTAATGTATCATGATAGGATTTATAAGTCAATCGCTATTCAGGATGGTCTCTATCCGTCCCGGGCCCTTGAATATTATTATACGGTCGGCCGTGTTGCGGAGCGCGGCGCTGAACGCGACGTCCGTGGCGATAATTATCGTCTTCTTCCCCCTCGCCTTCGCCTTAACGAGCACGGGCCGATAATCCGTGTCGCGCGTCATGAGCGCTATCGTGTCGATGTTCGGGTCAAGGACGTACTCCATGGCCTCGATGGCCATAGTGACGTCCACGTCCCCGGTCGTGACCTCGGTCTCGAAGCCCTGGTTGACCATGGCTTCAATCAGCTTGTCCGATGCGTACTGGTCCAGGTAAATCCGCGCGACCCTTATGTTGCCGTATTTCTGGAGTTCCTTCTTAATCTCGACAAGGTCGACATTGAAGGCTTTCCGGAGGATGTTCGGCCCATCGACAAGGAGGGCGATGTCCGGCTTCGCCTTTGGGTGCGGCTTTTCCTTCTTCCCGAACCATCCGTCTATGCCGAACATCTTCACAGCCTGAATCCGAAGAACCTCATCGCGTTTTCCGTCGTCACCCTGGCGGCCTCCTCAATCCCTATCCCCTTCACTTCGGCGATATACGCGGCGGCTTCCCGGACCGTTTCCGGGGTCCTGCCTATATAGGGGGAGTCGCTCTCCACGAGTAACCTATCGAGGGGCACACTATTAATTACTTTCCTCCTCTCCTTCGAGCGGATGTGCGCCACGGAGATATACCCCCCCATGGCCACCACCCTGGCGGCCTGTTCCGCGCTTCCGGAAAAGAAGTGCATGAGGAGCCGCAAGCCGCCTGCCGCGCCGACCATGTCCAGGATGTCTTCAATCGCGTCTTTCGGGAGCCCGTTGTCGCCGGGATTGTCCCTGGAGTGTATGACGAGCGGCAGGCCCATCTCCTTGGCGAGCGCAACCATCCTCGCAAACGCGAGCTTCTCGTTTTCGACCTGCTCCGCGCTCTGCGCCCATTTGTAATCGAGGCCGACCTCCCCTATGGCATTCGGTCGGCTCTCCCTGATGAATGCAACCCACTCGTCGATTTTCGAGATGCCCTCCTTCACCGTGGTCTGGGGCGCGATGCCGAGCACAACCGGGTAGCCTCCCGCCCTCGCGCATTCGAGCGCCTTATGGTTCGATGTGTGCGAGTAGCCGACGACAACCGGGAAGATGTCCGGCGGCAGGGCATACCCCTTTTTCATGTCATAGAGATGCGTATGCGAATCAACAAGCGTCATAATCCTGGTTTAAAAACCTTAACGATTTATAACCTATAGTTCTCATTATCGCCAGGTGTATTGATGGTAGAGAAAGTTTTCGCGGTAGCCAAGGAACTCAGAGAAGGGAAATATGTCCTCATAGACGACATCCCGTGCAAGGTGGTCGAGATTGAAAGCTCGAAGCCAGGAAAGCACGGCGCCGCCAAGATGAGGGTGACAGCAATCGGCATTTTCGAAGGGCAGAAGAAGACGCTTCTCACTCCCGGCGATGCCGACGTCGACGTCCCGATAATCGAGCGGAAGAACGTCATGATACTTTCAGTCTCGGGCAACAACGCCCAGGTCATGGACCAGTCGAGCAACGAGGTTTACGACATAGAGGTGCCTGCCGAGCTTCTGAGCGCGGCGGCGCCGGGCAAGGAAGCAGAACTGCTCGAGGCAATGGGAAGGAAGAAGATGGAGAGGATTAAATGAATGTCAATCTCATCAGCACAACCGAGAACAAGCTCCTTGACCGCAAGGAGATAGAGGCTGAAGTCAGCTTCGACGGGGCGACGCCGAAAAGGGCCGAGCTCAAGGACGCCATCTGCCAGAAAGTGGCGGCGAACCCGGAGCTCGTGATTCTCAGGAAGGTGTCGAGCTCGTTCGGCCGCAAGGCCGTGAAAGTCGTCGCGTACGCGTATTCCGCGAAGGAGAAGCTCATGGCGACCGAGCCTGTTTACATCAAGGTCAGGGAAGGCCTCATGGCGAAGCCGGAGAAGAAGAAGGTCGCGCCGACGCCTAAGAAGAAGAAAGAGTGATTACCATGGCAGACGACAAGAAAAAACCGGCCGGCGGAGCCGCTCCGGCGAAGAAGAAGGCCGCACCGAAGCCGAAAGGGTACAAGCCCGGAAAGTCATGCCCGAGATGCGGCGCCGGCGTCAGGCTGGCCGAGCACAAGGACAGGCGCTCCTGCGGCAAGTGCGGATACTTTGAGAAGAAATGAAACTTCTCTTCCTATTCCTTTCGATATTATCTTTCCTCCTTTTCATCTCCACGCTGGGGTGCCAGCTTTCCGGCTGGGGAGTTTGCGCCCCGTTCGAGGATTATTTCGTCTACAGCGGGTCAGCGGCGATACACCTCGGCCTGTTCTCGATGGCGATGTTCTTCCTGTGGAAGAAGGACCTGCGCACGACATTGCAGTCCATCGGGCTTCCGGGCAATATCAAGGACAACCTGTTCTATTCCGCGATGACGCTGAGCGCGATTTTCCTAGTCCTGTTCTGCCTCGGAGTCGCGGCCATACTCCTGCATTTCAACGACCAGGCGAAGGTCTCCGAGAAGATAACCTCGCTGCCCCTCACGGTCCTGCTGTTCGCAGTCATAGGCGCGCCGCTGACCGAGGAGCTGTTCTTCAGGGCGTTCATGGTCCCGCGGGCCGGGGTGATAATCTCCGCAATCGTTTTCGGGCTCATGCACTTCGCGTACGGCTCGGTCGTCGAGGTTCTAGGCGCGCTCGCCATCGGCCTCGTCCTCGGTGCATCATTCAAGTTCACGAAAAGCGCGGCGCCGTGCATGCTCGCGCACATGATATATAATGCGATATCGATTACTGTCATAACGTTTTTCTCCGGTTGATGCCATGAAGGTGCTGGGAATCGAGTGCACGGCACATACCCTTTCGATGGGAGTCGTCGAGAACGGCCGCGTCCTCTCGAACGTCATCGACACATATAGCGGGGCTTCCGAGGGGCTGATTCCGCGCAAGATGGCCGACCATCATGCGGAATCCTTCGCGCGCGTCCTCGCCGGCAGCCTGGCCGGGGCGGGTATCCGGATGGATGATTTGGGCCTCGTCGCCTTCTCGCAGGGGCCCGGAATCGGGGCGCCGCTTTCGGTCGGAATAGTCGGCGCGAAGTACCTCGCGCTTGGCCATGGAAAGCCCCTCGTGGGGGTGAACCACTGCTATGCCCATGCGAAAATCAGCGAGCACCTCTGCGGCATGGAGAGGCCGCTCGTCCTTTACCTTTCCGGCGGCAACAGCCAGATACTCCTTGAGGATGCCGACGGTTACTACGACGTGATGGGGGAGACGCTGGACATAGGGATTGGCAACCTTTTCGACAGCTTCGCCCGGGCGATAAAGATGGAGCACGCGCACGGCTCGGCGCTGTCCAAACTCGCCGAAGGCGGAAAATACGTCGAGCTGCCATACTCCGTGAAGGGGATGAACCTCGTCTTTTCCGGCCTCCTCACGGCGGCGGAAAAAGCCTCGAAAAAGCATCCGCACCGCAATGTCGCCCACTCGCTAATGGAAACATCGTTCGCCATGACCTGCGAAGTGGCCGAGCGCGCCCTGTTCCTCAGCAGGAAGAAAAGCCTGCTTGTCTGCGGAGGCGTCGCCCAGAACCGGCGGCTACAGGCGATGCTCAAGACCATGTGCGAAGAGGACGGCGTGAAGTTCGGAGTCGCGCCGGACGAGTTCAACAGGGACAACGGCGCGATGATTGCCTATGCCGGTTCGCTCCTGCACCGGAGATTCGGCCCGACGCCAATTGAAAAATGCGTTCCCATCACCAATTATCGCATCGACCGGATGAAGGAACTGTTAGCCTGATGTTTTTTATTATTCCTGTGTTTGTATATGTATTTATATGACCTATTATATAATTATAAATCTAGAGAATAATAGATTTACAGGTATAAGGGCAGGGCATGCCTATAGTTGCATGCCCCGCCCGAACTCTTCTCATCCGTACCACCTCCTTTGTGGGGTGTACTGTTTTCGTGGGTGGGCTTGGACTCTCGCCCACGAAAACTCCTACAAACTTAAGTGCTATCCTCGCTTATCGTTTTTTCATAAATCTCCAAGACCATCTTGAGTCTGGTAATGACCTCCTTCTTTTTTGGAAAACGCATGTACGCTTCGGCATCCCTGAACTCGATTAATTCCACATTTTTTTCTCGTTTATCCTCCAAAGTCGGCTTGCCATGCATTTCTATATGTTGTTCGATGTTTCCCCTTTCATTCGTACTTGCTGTTCTCAAATATTTTTCAGCATCAATATATAGCCTTTTTATTCGAGGTGCTTCTTCCTCGGCAGATTTTTTTTCTACACCGGTAATCTCATGTATAACGACCCAAAAATCATCGCCCGGAAGCTTGGTCCCTAGCTTCTTTTTTATATCACCATAAAGGGTAACACTCATTAACATCTTGGCAATTGATTCGCTGTACTCTTTGTCGTCCTTTGGTTTTGCAATATTCGTACCCAGTTCCGTGAGGTTAAATGATCCTGCTGACGTTCCAGTTATCAAGCCGAAGCGGCGTAGGGTAGCCATCTTCATCATGAACCCCCCACTCTTTTCATTTTTATGCCCCAGTTTAGCTGCTAACCCTACTTCTGAAGTAATTGAATCGCTATATATAATCTTAGTTATCTGTATTGCCTCTGTCACAGTATAGTCCGGATAATTGTATGCTCCTAACTTCGGCATTATAATCAATCCTCCCTATGTTTCTATTTTTCAATAGATATTTTAGGAGTAATAGAGTTTAAAAACCTATCGAAAAATCGCATGATTTCGGGGGCTATTCGAACTCCTCGAGCTTCCTGCCGAGCGCCTGCGCGTTGCCCCAGTTGATGCCGTAGGACTTCTCGCTCTCCTTGAACAGGGCGAGGGGGAGGAAATACCACGGTTCCCGGTTCCGCCTCCATCCCACGTAGCAGTTGATGCCGCTGACGTCCTCCCACCTTTTCAGGTTGTCGAACTGCTCGCGGTCTATGTTGAGGTTCTGCTTCTCGTGGGCCTTCGCCTCGATGCCGAACTGCATGCCCCTCTTGAAAACGAGTATGTCCGGGCTGAGCGAATTCACGCCGCTGCCGGCGGCGCGGATGACGCAGAATCCCCGTGTGGAAAAGTAATCGATGAGCTCGCGCTCGGCCCGGGAGCCTTTCCTGTATGAGAGCATCAGTGCGATTTGCAGGGCGCGCTTAATAACTATTCTGCGAGCGCATCGTTGACCGTCTGGCCGAAAAGGTCCAGGTTTACGGGCTTCTGGAGGACCTTGAACGCGCCGGCTTCCATCAGGGCCCGCCTTTCCCCGGCGTCCGCCTCGGCGGTCAAGATGATTACCGGTGTCTTAGGGCTGAGCGCCTTGATGGCATTGAGAAGCTCCAGGCCGTTCATCCCCGGCATGTGGAAATCGCTCACGACCACGTCCGGCTTGTCCTTCAGGAACTGCACGATGGCGTCCTTGCCGCCGTCAGCGGCCTTGATGTCCAGGCTTAGTATCTCGCCAACGTCCACCATCCCGCTCCTTATGTCCTCGTTGTCATCGACGAAAAGGACGCGCACGAGCGCCTTAGCGGGCCCGGTTATGCCGTCCGCGAGAGGCTCCTGCCCTTCGAACGGAACCGCGAGGGCCGCATCGATTGCGGCCAGGAGGGTGCGCTTATCAGTCGGCTTATCTAAAATATCCTTGATTCCCGCCTCCCGCAATGCAGCCGCATTCTCATTGCTCAAGCCCGAACAATGGGCGATGACCTTGACCGATGGGTCCAATCGTTTCAATTCCTTAAGCAGTTCAAGGCCGTTCATCCCCGGCATGTTGAAGTCGCTGATTACCAGGTCTATTTTTTCCGAACTGAATGCCTTGAGCGCTTCGGTGCCTTCACCAGCCGCCACAATCGAAATTCTCTCGCTTCTAAGCAGCCTGGAGACGCCATTGAGTATCCCGGGTTCATCATCGACCAGGAGGATGCGTATCGGCTTGTTGCCCATTTCCGGGGATTTCAGCTGCTTCGAGGCCGGCGCTGCATCAGGGTGCGGATTAGCGGTAGGGTTCATAATATAATTCTTCTACCATAAAATATATAAATATAACACTAAAATATGCGGACGGGACCGACACCGCCCCGCGTTCCTCAGATTTCCGGCGCTTCCGCCATCGCCCGGACGAGGTGCCTCGCCGACTCCTCGAGATTGGGCTCCCCGCCTTTCAGGAACCAGCCCCTCCTCACGGCCATCAGCCTGAGCACGTCCTCGGCGCTCTCCGCCGCGCTCAAATCGACATCGTACTTCTTTTCGAGCCATCTTCGGAGCGGCTGCCTGGAAAGCACCTTCTTCGCGAAAGAGTAGGCGTATTTCTCCCTCTCGCCCGCCATCTTCACCGCGCCCTTCCTCACCAGCTCGCCTTCGGACTCGTGTTTCGGGAACATGCCTCGGTAGTCGCTCACTATCAGGTCGTCGCTGATGCGTATCCACTGTATGTCCTTCGTCGTTCCCGCAATAGGCGAGACCCTTACGACCTGCCTGTGCGCCAGCACGTTGATGATGGAGCTTTTCCCGACATTCGGGTATCCGATTATCAGCGCCTTCGCCGGCCTCGATTTCGTGCGCTCCATGATGGCCCGCATCAGTGTCATCCGGGTGTCCTCGCTGCCGTCCTTCGAGCTCATCACCAGCCCCTTGTTCTCGAGCTTGGGCTTCTTCGCCCCCTCCCGCAGGAGGTCTGCCTTGTTGGCGACCATGAGGAGCCTTTTCGAACCGGCCCACCGTTCTGCCACGGGAAGCCTCGTCGCCGCGACGTCCCTGGCGTCCAGCACCTCGACTATGACGTCCGCCCCGTGAATCATGTTCTTGAGGAAAAACCAATGGTCCTTCGGGACCCTCTTGCCGTATCCGCTTCCCATGCACACCCTTTCATCGGGGGAGGATTAAAAGCGCTCGCAGGGGATAATCTTCAGCAGAGGCGATGCAAATGGAGCGTGAATACCTGGAGCGGCTCGTGTGGATTCTGGAAGCCATCCAGTCGCTGGAAGGTTCCCCCACCGATTCGGCCGAATCCCGGGCCGCCCTAAGGAAGCTGCGCTCATTGGCCGGTGCGGCGCCCGCGGGGCTGAAAAAGATGAGGCCCTCGATTGACTGGGACGCCCTTTGCGCCATCGACAAGGGGGGCAAGGCCCCGGGGGACCGGTTCCTTGGAAGGGTGCTTCCCGAAGCGAAAACCACAATCCTGGACGAGTTCAACCTGGATTCCGGGAAGCTCGTCCACGCGGGAAGGACCGATGCGTCTTTCGCGGCGATATTCGACACATCCCTGAGCGGACGCGCCGTCCGCTGCCTCTACATGGACGGCGTCCTCTCCAGCGCGGAGCATGCCGACGGCTCGCCCGCGCTCCTCTACCCGCCCGTCGTAATGCGCTCGTTCGAGATGCTGGGCGACCCGCGCCGCGGCCTCGTCATCGGGGTAGCCGGCGGCACGATGGTGGGCATCCTCAGGCGTGCGTTCCTGAAGATGCACGTCGACGCGGTGGATGTGGACCGCGGCGCGGTTGCGCTCGGGAAAAAATACTTCTCGCTGAAGGGGAACGGCCGGACGTCCATCCACATCGCGGACGGGAGGGAATTCGTGCAGGCCGCCAAGGCGAAGTATGGAATAATTGTCATCGACGCATTCTGCGGGATTTCGCCGGTCCCCGGCATGGCCACCGTAGAATTCGTTTCCGAAGCGAAGGCGGCGCTGGATTCCGGGGGCGTCTGCGCAATCAACATCATAGCCAAGGTGGAGCGGGGCGGCTACCTCCAATACGCATATTGCACCTGGCGCTCGGTTTTCAGGAACGTGTTCCTCATTCCGCTGTGCAGCGAAGGCGGCGTGTTCAACGTCGTCCTCATCGCGACCGATGCGGACTCGAAGGGCTTCGAAAGCCAGAACGCCGACGCAATCTACAGGATGGATTTCGACAAATCGAAGGTCTTCACCGACAAGGACAACAGGATACGCGAACTGTCCCCTTACTGACATGGCGCGTGTCCCGTACATATCCGACTTCCCGCAGATTCCCGCCGTTTCCTTCCATATCAAAGAGAACCGATAGCCGCTCGGAGCAGCTTTACGCTGGATTCGACGTCCGTCTCGTGCGCCACGCCCACGGTTGAATGGATGTACCTGGTGGCGACGCCGATGGCTATCGAGGGAATCCCGCCCCGGAGATTATGCACGGACGAGGCATCGGTGGCGCCCCCGTCGAACACCTCGATTTGAATCGGCACCTTGGCCTTCTTGGCCGACTGGAAAATGACCTGCGCGAGCTTCCGGTCCGCGACGTTGCCCCTCGCGCCCGCTTCCACGAGCGCTATGCACGGCCCTTTCCCGAGCGCAAGCGGGGCATCGTCCGGCTTGAGCTCCGGATGGTCCCCTGCAACAGAGGTGTCCACGGCTATGAACGCCCTCGGCTGGAGGCGGTAGCTCGCAGTCATGGCGCCCTTGCCGAACGTGGAGACTTCCTCCTGGGACGTCCCCATGAGGATGACATTGTCCGGAAGGCCTTTTGCGAGCTCCAGGAGTATGTAGCATCCGATGCGGTTGTCGAGCGCCTTCCCGCACATCAGCGACTTCCCCATCCTGAAGAACTTCGTCGGGAACGAGACCGTGTTCCCTATCTCGACGCCCATCGTGCGGGCCTCCTTCCCGCTTTCGGCGCCGACGTCGATGAACATGCTCGCATGCCCCACGACGCTTTTCCGCTCCTCGTCCTTCATGATGTGCGGCGGCTTGCTGCCTATCACACCCTTCAACAGGCCCTTCTGCGTCCTGATTACGACCTGCTGGTTGACGAGCGTGCGGTCGTCGATGCCGCCTATCTTGATGAACCTGATGAACCCCTTCTCGTCGACGTGCTTCACCATGAGCCCGATTTCGTCCATATGCGCACCGAGAATCAGCGGGTTCTTCCCTACGGACTTGTACGCCAGCACGTTCCCGAAGTTGTCGATTTCGGTCTTCAGCCCGCGTTTTTTGAATTCCTTTTCGAGAATGAGGGCGACTTCCCCCTCCTGCGAGCTGACGCCGTCCGCTTCCGAGAGCCTTGCCATCAAACCGTAATCCATTCGAGCACCTCATGGTGCTACTCCAGTCAGGTTAATAATGTTTGACCGGGAATAGGCATACGCATTTCCATGCTAGAGCATACGTTCATCCATCTCCCTGATTTCGGCCCCCGGCGCGAGCGGAGGCTCTGGGAGAGCGGCATCAGCGCCTGGGATGACTTCCTCTCCCGCTTCAACGGCTCGCCCTATCATAAATCATTGTGCGGCAGGATAGCGAGCTCGAGCCACGCGCTGAAGAACATGGACGCGGAATTCTTTTCGCGCGCCCTGCCAAGGGGGGAGGCATGGAGGGCGTTCCCCAGCTTCCCCAAGGTGGCGTACGTGGACATCGAGACGACCGGGCTTGCTCCTGCGACCGACTATATGACGGTCGTGGGCGTTTACGACGGCGAGAAGGTCCACAGCTACGTCCACGGGATAAACCTCGAAGACTTCACGCGCGACATCGGGAAATACGACATGGTGGTCACGTTCAACGGCTCGATGTTCGACCTGCCGTTCATCAGGAAAAGCTACCCCGGAATCAGCCTTCCGTCCCTGCACGTCGACCTGCGCTTCGTGCTCGCTTCGCTGGACGTGCGGGGCGGCCTGAAAAAGATAGAGCAGCATTTTAGCATGGAGCGCGAAAGCGACCTCAAGGGCCTGAACGGGTATGACGCAGTCCTCCTCTGGCAGAGGTACATAAAGAGGAAGGACGAGGCGGCGCTCGACAAGCTTGTCCGGTATAATGCCGCGGACATTTCGAACCTGAAGAGGCTGATGGAATGGGCTTACCGCGAGAAGCGCATGAGGACGGGGTTCGACGAAATCTCCGCCAATCACGCGCGCTCCTAGGCTGCATGGCGGATTTCGGCAACCGGCCCGCCGAAGGCTTGTACTAATTAGTGGTCTGGAACGATGAATTTTTTCCATCCTTGTGACTTGCCCTTTTAATGCTTCGTTATTCAATTCCTGCGATGGAAAATAATCCAAAAAAACCAGCCACCCGCTATTCGTCAGGCCCGATTGGAACCGGCGGGGGGAAATGCGGGAGCCGGAGAACAAGCGGAGTCCAGCCCCTCCTTGAAGAGATGCCTGCAACCCCCCGCGCGAGCGGTGTCATGCCGTCCGCCGGCAACCGGGCGGGCGCTTCGGAAAGCGGCATTTTCAGGGAACTGTCCGAGTGCGTCAGGGATTTCGGGGAGCGCGTCATGGAAGACGAGGGGCGCATCCGCAGCCTGCTGTCCCGCCTTGACGCCGTTTCCATCAACAACCTCCGCTACCAGCTTTTCGCCCCGCATTACGACGAGCACATGCGCGGGCACGAGGTCGCCGTGTCGAACCTGCTCGGGCAGATGGTGTCCATCCAAAGCGCGGCATATCCCGATGCGCTAATCGGCGACGACATCCTCGAGATGTCCTGCGGTACCGGCATGGTCATCGACCAGGTGTGCCGCCTCCTTCCTTCACAACGCCTCCGCGGCCTCCGGGTGGTCGGAAACGACCTCTCGGACGACATGAAGGGGATAGCCCGTCGCAAGCTGCAGGAATATCCGTGCAGCCTTGAATTCACCGGCCAGGAACTGGGCGAGCTTTCATTCCCGCGGGGCTCGTTCAACACCGTCTTCCTCTCGCAGACCCTGCACCTCATCATCGACTCGGATGTCCAGCGCCAGGAGCGCGAGAGCAATTACATGTACATCGACGAACACCGGCACCTGACAGAAAAACTGAAGGTGCTCCGCAATGCGTGGTGGACCCTCAAGGAAAGGGGCGTCCTCGTAATCATCGACGAATGGCCCGCACTCCTGTCAGACCGGGGCGGACCGCTCGGACCCGGATTCGCCTACCTTTTCAATGACGGTCTGAGGCCGGCTGACCTGCGGATGGTCCAGGATTCGATAATGCCCCAGCTGCCCGGCTCGCGCTACATATGCCAGCTCAAGGTCCCGATAGACCGGCATCACCACATGTACCTCATAGCATACCGGAAAGAAGGCCATGACCAGGGCAGGTTGCCGGAAACACCCGGGGCGTCCGCGCTCCGCGAAGCCGCTGTGCAGGCGGTGATGAGCGCATTCTCATCGATGGACGAGCATCTCCGGAGCGGAATGGTTCCGCGGGGCGGCGATCGCCCGTATGTTGATTTCCTGCCTGTCGGAGCACCGCTCATCGTCACAACTATGTCCGACGTTCCAACAAAGCCCGATTCATGCGGCTGCATCGTCCTGAACCAGTGCATGCACAATATCGGCAAGAAGGACCGGTTCGCGCTGATAAGCGCCTGCATGAACGCGCTTTCCGTGGGCGGGGCGCTTGTTTTCATCGATGAATGGCTGCCGCCAGAAGGAAGCGCGCACCCGCTGCGCCAGACCGACATCGGTTCGGTATACATGGGCCCCTTCTTCAGGAACCTGGTTTCCGCGGGTGCGGTGCGCGTCCCAATCTACGAGGGTTATGAGAACAGCATGTACGGCTACCAGTTCCGCAAGGTAATATGACGGAAGGCGTGCGCGGGGAAATACCACCGGGAAAGCAGAAAGCTTGTTTTAGGGGAAAAATTTTAAGAGAAAAAGCGGTTTAGAAGAAAAAAGCGGAAAAGAAAATGGAAATACGCTTAGCCCGAGCCGCCTGCGCCCGCGTCGCCGCCGTCTCCGCCGGCGCCGCCTGCAGCGTCTCCGCCTGCCCCGTCAATGCCGGCGTCGGTCACTTCCGGTTCGCAGACCGGCATGACGTTGACGACGATCTTAAGCCCTGCGCCGTCGTAGGTCATCTCGGCCACTTCGACGTCCGCGGACTCGCCGTTGTTGAGCGTCAGCGTGGTGACCTCGCCCGGCTTCAACGAGTCGGAAGGCGCCTCGCCATCGCAGCCCTCGAGTTCGAGGTTGGCCGCTTTCGTGGGGCCGTCATCGACGAGGCCCTTGAACCTCAGCGTTGCGTTGCCCACCGGCAGGACGTTAGAACCTGCGGTGTTGCCCTCTTCCCTGAGGATGCCCGAGGTTTCCTCGCAGGTCGCGATGCAAGCGCTGTTCGAACTCGCATCCGGCTGCGTCGGGTCGTACGGGATATTGTTTATCGTGACATCGGGCGTGCATCCGGCCAGCATGGTGCTGACCAGGACCGCCTTCGCCCTGAGCGCGTTCCTGCCCTTCACATCCCCCTTAGGCTCATTTTTATCCAGAATTCTGTTGTTTCTAACCACCAATCTCCCACCCTCAAACATTAGTCTTGAAAAGTATATATCTGTGAAAACGTTTTTAATGGTTGTTATTGGCGCAAAGTGTTTTTGAGGGTTCCGACCGCCAGGTTTTAAGAAAGATAACCCCCCTAGCTTATCCATGAGAGGCATAATAGCGCTGTTATTGATAGCTGGACTCGCGGTTTTCGGCTGCATCGGGGGCCCCACGGATGGAAATCCGCCCGGGAACGCAACCAACCAGACGAACCAGACGCCCATCGAGACCTGCGAGGGCCCGGTCTGCGGTTCCGACAGCGTCACTTATGCGACGGACTGCCAGGCTGATCTGGCCGGAGTTTCCATCCAATACACCGGGGAATGCATCGCCCCCCCCGAACCGAACTGCACTGACAGCGACAATGGCATAGAGCCGTCCGTTTTAGGGACGGCGATTAAGGGCAACGAAACCCACGACGACTACTGCCTCGATGCCGGCCAGCTGGTCGAATACTCGTGCCTCGACAACAACATGCAGATGGCCACCGTGCAATGCGGGGCGAACAAGACGTGCGAGGGCGGGAGATGCGCCGATGCCGCCGCTCCGCCGGAGAACCAGACACCGCCTTCTTCCGGGTGCAGCGGCATAGTCGCTGCAGACATCTTCAGGAAGGATTCCGTGACGTTCAACGGCAGCGTATACGCGGACTCTTGCGTGGAATACAAGGTCGTGAAGGACTACTACTGCTCGGGCGAGCGGCTCATGGACATCAACAACCAGTGCCCTGCCGGCTACGCATGCACGGACGGGGCTTGCTTCAAGCTCAATTCAACCTGCATGGAAACCGACGGCGGCAACGACACGACGAAGCGCGGCAAGACGACCGTGTACAAGGGGATGATAACGACCTTCGACCAGTTCGACGAGTGCATCGACGAGGGTACCGTCAAGGAATACTCGTGCCTCTCCGACGGGACTTACGCGACATCAGAAGTCCGGTGCGGAAGCGGCCTCAAATGCCTCGGCGGGCGCTGCATACAATCCAACTGCGACGAGACCGACGGCGGGATCGACATCTACAAGTTCGGAATCACCACTGCCGATAACATAGAATACGAGGACGAGTGCATCAACGACCATGACATCCTCGAATACTCGTGCTACGGCGACAGCGTGGACAGCTCCATCCTCTCCTGCGGCAAGGGCTACATCTGCCTCTCAAGCATGAACAAGTGCGTCGAGGGCAGTGTCGACTGACGATTTCTGTGCCTTTTTCACTCTTTTTCAATAATTCCGGGTGATTTTTCAACGTCGTAGCCGGAAAAACCGCCTGTTTTTTCCCTATTTTTTCACGTCGGAGGATACAAATCCTTATAAATCCTAATCCCCTTTGCTTAAACCCCATGCAAGAACGCGCCTTTTTCAGGGACGCGTCACCAATGCGGGATACCCTCCCGCGAAAAGCAGAAGACAGGAAAGAAGCGACGACATATAGACGATAGGTGACCTAAGATGTTCGGGTGGATACTGAAAACCGACTGGAATATCGGAAGCGTAATGAGATGGTACTCCCACAAAAGGATAAAGGCGAAAGTGGGGGAAATCTAGAGCCTGCTCATCAATTATCCGATTTTTTCCTCTTTTTTTATTTCAATCAGTCCCTTGTCAGCGTCGACAACTACCTTCCGCCCGTCCCTTATCATCGAAAAGACGTCTTTTTCGGGCTTGTCGACCATCGGTATCCCGGATATTATCGCCCCGACCGCTATTATCGGCTCGGCGCTCGAGTTGATTATCGCCGCAGGGCCTTTGCCGTTCTTGAAAAGCTGGAGCATCACATACGACCCGACCGTGCTTCCCTTGCCGCCCGGGAAGATGAGGACCTTGCCCGCTATGTTTTTCCCTTCGAGCGGGTGGCCCTTCTCGATTACCCGGCCGCTTGAGGGGTCGACTCCGCCCAGGAACCCGATGGGCTGCAGGCTGATTAGCGCCAAGCCCTCCGCCCTTCCCCGCGATATGGGCCTTGCCCGGATAATGCCTTCGTCCATCCGAATCACCTGTAAAGTATGTCCTCTATGTCCCCGAACGCCACCTTCTGCTTGCAGAGGTTGGGGAGGTATGCGGCGGCTTTCCCGGAATTCGTCCCGGTGACGGCGTATCCCATCTCTTCGAGGGGACAGACGACCATGCACGTGTCGGCTACGATAAGGCCTCCCGCCTCCTCTATCGCCTTCCTGTAGCCCAGTCCCGCCGCCTCTTCGGCCGTCTTCCTTGATGTGCACACCCAGAACTCGCACGTGGGCCTTTTCCTTGCTACAATTGCCGCGACCTCGCGTATCTCGTCGAGTGACGCGTGGGGGCAGCCGATTGTGACGAGGTCGGGCTTCAGGCGCGAATCCATCGCGTCCTTTTGAGCAGCGAGCTCCTTTTCCGTGAACGTGACGATTTCCGGCTTATCCCCGAGATTATATTCCGGGGTGATTCCCTCTGCGAAGAACAGCGGGACCGAGCCTGTCGCCGCCATCGATGCTCCAAGCACCTTCAGCCTCGCCTCGTCCGCCTTCCTTATCCCGACGAATGCCGGGTTCCTCGACTTCGCGAGCTTTCCGACCGCAGAGCCGAGCGCGCCGAAATCAGCGACGGTTTCCAGCCTGCATTTGACATCCACCACGAGGCCGGCGGTCCGGTTCTTCTCAAGGTGGAGCCCGTAATACGGCGTGACGCCGCATATCGCGGCCGCAAGGGCGGACGGGCCCCCTTCCCTGTTCGTGCGTGCGCCGAGGACCGAATTGGCGAATGCGACCGCGCTGGACTCCGCCCATGCGACATGCTCGCCCAATTTCGGCCTGATTCCGATGAAATACGGCGCGCATGTGCAGGTCTTCGATATGCCCATGGAGATATACGCGCCAAGGACCTCCTGCTGCTTGATTGCGAACGCCTCCGGAATCTTCATCCTCTTCCACTGCAGGCTGTCCATGCCCGCCGGGTTGAGGAACGTGGGCACCCTGACCTTCGCCCCCTTCACCGCGAGCTCTGAGAGGTAGTCCAGCCCCGCCTGGCCTATGGTCTTGAACGAGACGCCGGAAACCTGGACGCTCGTGACCGGCACCATCCTGCTTGCCCCGTATATGCGCCCGAGCGCGACGAGTATCTCCATCGATTCGCGGGCGGCCGCACCGGTCTCCCCGTCGAACATTCGCTGCTCTTCGCGTGTCAGTTCCATCTCCACACCAGCAATCCTAGAAATATCTCCCCGCGTCTACTTCCTTCCACTTCGCCTTGTCGAAGTTCTTCCCGTGGGCTTTCAGCGGTTTCGTGGCATCGATGCCCATCTTCGCCGTGTCGTACGTGTGCGGGTCCGCGCTGGGGTCCAATGACGAGCCCTTCTGCTTCGTCTTGATGATTACGTCCTTGTCGGCCTGGACGCGCGTCGCAATCGCCCACTCGACCTCGGCCGAGTTTTCCACGTCTATGTCCTCATCGACTATGACGACGTGCTTGAGCGACTTGTGGCCGGCGAACGCCGCGTCTATCGCCTTCTTCCCGTCATCCTCGCCTTTCTTTGCTATGGACACGATTGCATGCAGCCAGGAGCACCCTCCCGGGGTTATGTTCACGCGCCTGCACTGGCAGACCTTGCTGACTTCGTTGTATATGGTCGGCTCCCTTGGCATCCCCATCAGCACCTTGTGCTCGAGGCCGCCCGGGAGAAGGACGTGCCATATCGCATCGTTGCGGTGGTGCATTGCCGTGAACTTCATGACCTGCTGGCTCCTGACTACGTCATACGTCTCGGTGAGGTCCACGAACGGGCCCTCGTCGTGCATCTCCTTCGTTATCCGCGCCTCGAAGGCGAATTCGCAGTCTGCGGGGATGTCTATGCCGTTTGCCAGCCTGACCGTCCGCAGCGGCTGGAGCGAGTTCGCGATTTCCATCTCATCCTGGCCCAGCTTCAGCGACGTGGCCGCGGAAAGCAGGACGTTGATTGGCGCCCCGACGACCACGGCGACATCGAGCTCGCCGCCCGCGCGGTCCAGGAATTCCTGGAGGTGCCGGTGTAAAATGCGGACGGCCACCCTGTCCTTCCCGATGACCATCATCCTGTGGAACGAGTTGTTCTGGCCCAGCTCCTTGTCCTTCGCAATCACTATGGCGGATGAGAGGTACGGCCCCCCGTCCATTTCCGCATGGAACGGGATCGGAAGGCAGCCGAGGTCGACCGAATCCAGCGTATTCTCGAGGACAGCGCCCGACTTTGCGCGCTCGGGCTTAGTGGGGTTGTTGATGGCATGCACGAGCTTGGGGATTAGTTCGTCTTTCGTGATGCCGAGGTAATCGCATACGAGCCCGCGCGTCGAGAACAGGTTTCCGACCGCCGGGAATGCCGAGCCCGACACCTGGGGGACATAAACAGGATTGCCGTCAAGGGCGTGCATGAGGCCGGCAAGGTCGAGGCGCTTTTGCACCTCCTGCTTTGTTTCTTTCAGCCTGCCGTCCTCCCTA